>Ga0325402_1004385_pt1 | contig 12978 bp, 11 predicted proteins | sample PopdelMetagenome_22_FD_207212 | JGI IMG/M metagenome (GOLD analysis project Ga0325402, IMG submission 207212) | Populus deltoides microbial communities from Bellville, Georgia, United States - Xylem-PdKOR-R3 | ecosystem: Host-associated > Plants > Phyllosphere > Stem > Wood/Secondary xylem... | reverse complement strand
AAGGCAGACATTCACAGAACAACTTTTTCGATAACTTTTTCCTGTCCAATAATTTTTGCGTCATGTTTTTTTGTGGTGAATGGTGGCCAACACCCCATAGTTTGGCGCTGCACATCTTTTTATTCTTGTCTTGTTCTTTTTTCACATTCACAGTCAAATTAAACAACCATTTCCATACATAGTGTCTGGTTCTCTCCCCCTTCTCAAACATTAGAGCATTAAACTAATCAAGGTCCTAATCAGGCTAAAACATAAGCTAACAAGAATCTAGCCATAAATAGGTCCAACTTCTAAAAGGCTGTGCAGTGGCATGCTTTGCCTTCAAAAGCAGGGCACGCCTGTGAGTTGATTTGTTAATTGTCATCTACAATACATGAAGATTCGGACCCACGACATTTCAATTTTTATATATTTAAACTTAGAAATTGATTTTTTCTCTCTATTTTTCTCTCCTTCTATCTACTTATTTTTTATTACGTGAGTACTGCAGTTATTCTTTTAATATTATAAAAAATTTCATGACTTTTATGGCACAAATAAATGTTCATAAATTCTTGCTTAACATTTTCAATTCTTAGAGAATGTAAATAATTATAAAAATAAAAAGGGATATATATATATATATAAGCTTTATTGTGAAGTAATATATGTTACCGTGATTTACTATGCAGAAAAATTCCAAGGACCAGCGACAGCTCGGCTCTTGGGGTTCAGCTAAATATAAAGAATCGTCAACGGGTACTCAATCATACATTATTTTGGCTAAATAATTAAGTTACCAATGAACCATTGATGAACATGAAGGCGTCATACTTGTACAATTTTTACTAATTAATTGGGTTTTTTGGCCTTCTCAGGTGGTGATTGATAATGGACTCGTCGAAGTCACATTCTCCAGTCCAGATGGTGATGTTACCGGAATCAAATACAAAGGAATCGACAACGTGCTTGAAATCGGCAACGATGAAGATAATCGAGGGTATGCACGTTTCATTTTAATCGTGTAAAAAACTGCTCAATCTTCTATAGAATCCTTTAATCTGTGTTAGCGAGAGCAATTATACTAATTGCACTTCACGATATTTCGAATACAGATACTGGGACGTCGTCTGGAACAAGCCAGGAGATCCCATCATCTTCGACAAGTAAATCTCTCTCTCTCTCTCTCTATGTTGACATAAGCCAATGCCATGATACTAGAATTAGATCCTCTTATATTCCAAGAAATATGAATGTCCTGACCGGTGCAGAGCGGCAAATTGCACAGTTTTGGGTGCATATGCCATGATACCAAGCTTAAATTGGACTGGAAAGTTGTTTTGTAATTTAAAATTCTTCTACTCTGCAGGTTAGTAGCAACAGATTTTAGAGTGATAATGGAAGATGAAAACCAAGTGGAGGTATCCTTCACCAAAACATGGGATCTTTCAATGGGAAAGTCCACAGTTCCTTTAAATGTAGACAAAAGGTGAAGTCTAAATATTCTACACAATGCTTTAATACCATGAAGAATTAAAATATGCTTACATATTAATTTGATTTCATGTTTGCAGATATATAGTAAGGCGTGGTCAGTCGGGGCTCTACTTGTACACCATATTGGAACGCTTGGAAGGATGGCCCGATGTTGACATGGATCAAATTAGAGTCGTTTTCAAGCTCCAAAAAGACAAGTAAAAACTAAAACAAAATCCATTCAATTTGCTATTAATCGATGAGTTCTACTGTAGTAGTGCTAGCAGTAACCAACGACTGATCTGATTTACTGTACATGTAATGTCTTGAATTTATTTTGTCAGGTTTCACTACATGGCATTATCGGATTCCAGGAAAAGGACCATGCCAATGCCTGAAGACCGCGTAAGTGGCCAGCCTCTGGCTTATCCCGAAGCTGTTCTTCTGACCAAACCGATAAACCCAGAACTTAGAGGAGAGGTAACTCTTATTTCATCTTTAATTTCTCTGATGTGCCAACCATAAATAGTTGAAAAGTGACAGGCATGGTTGTCACTAGCTAGCCTCTGCTAGGGGATTATCATTGCTGGCTCGGTGAATTTTTTCGTCAATCTTGTCCCTTGCGTCCGTTGTCTGAAAGTCCCGTGACAATGTGAGGTGCAGGTGGATGACAAGTACCAGTATTCATGCGAGGACAAAGATAACAAGGTGCACGGGTGGATTGCAGAGGACCCCCCTGTGGGATTTTGGATGATCACACCCAGTAATGAATTCCGCGTTGGTGGACCCAACAAGCAGGATCTTACTTCCCATGTGGGCCCCGTTGTTCTCAATGTAAGCAACCCAACTCTCTACTTTATCCTGATTCTGTGATACATATTCGTGTCTGATTCCTTTAGTGCCTAAACAAGCTGAGGTTGTCACATGTCGGCACAATTTTCTAACTTGCTATGTTCAGCTTTTGTCTAATTCCTTCACTCACATGTAGATGTTCACGAGCACACATTATGCTGGGAAGGACTTGAATACAGAATACAGAAATGGAGAGCCATGGAAAAAGGTCCTTGGCCCGGTACTCGTCTATCTTAATTCTATTTCACCGAAAGAAGATTCCTCGATGCTTTGGGAGGATGCTAAGGAACAGGTTATAAATCTGCTAACTCAGCTACTGATTCTATTGAGACGAATTGCGGATCATACATTTTTATTGACTATAACATGATGTTTCATTGATTAATTTAGATGTCAATAGAAGTCAACCGGTGGCCATACGATTTTCCTCAATCAGAAGATTTCCCTTCTTCAGATCAGCGCGGTGCTGTCACTGGCCAATTACTAGTTCGTGACCGGTAATGCCATGGTGACTCTGGATGATCAACATGGTTGAAGTAAATAACTGCTAATAATTTTTATTTTTTTTCTTTCATTCCAGATACGTCAATGAGAGGTTACTGTATGCCTCCTCTGCTTATGTGGGTTTGGCCGCGCCAGGAGATGTGGGCTCGTGGCAAACAGAATCCAAGGTAACTTCAGTTTGAACTTGAAGAATCTTGATTTGAATTATCCAGAGATTTATCTATCTTCTTCTTCTGAAAAAATTGTTCTTTTTTCAGGGTTATCAATTCTGGATTCGAGCTGACAGACGTGGGCATTTTGTGATTAAAAATGTCAGAGCTGGGAACTATAGTTTGTATGCATGGGTTCCTGGTGTCATTGGGGATTACAAGTATGATGCTAATATAACAATTAATCCAGGTATGATAATCTTTCCCTCTCTCTTCTTGATCAAGAGTCACCTGTAACAGGATCAAAATGGATTTCCCTTCTGTTGCATACTATGTGTAATGTGTCAAAATGCAGACGTGGTTATATTGAAAACTATGAGACTCTTGCTTCTTTGTCCTCCTCCTTTTTGCTCTGGTTAATAGCTTGATTATCACATCCAAAATGCAGGATCTAGGATCAGATTTGGTCACCTTATATACGAGCCTCCAAGAAATGGTCCTACTCTGTGGGATATAGGCATTCCTGACCGCACAGCTGCAGAGTTCTACGTACCAGACGGATACCCAACACTGATGAATAAATTGTACACCAGTGATCCAGCAGAAAAGTAAGCCCTCGTCAAAACTGCCACGCATTCCGGCTGCAGATTTTTCTTCCCTTCCATATATCTATATAACTCTTTATATGTCCAGGTTTAGGCAATATGGATTGTGGAACCGATACTCCGATTTATATCCCAACGATGATCTCGTTTATACCATTGGTATTAGTAATGTTAAAGACTGGTTCTTTGCCCATGTTACCAGGTATTTGTCTCACTTAATCTTTTAGCAGTAAGCTGGCTATTTAGCTAACTTTTGCCACTGCTAATTCTAACATTTGATCAACAACAGAGATGCAGGAAATAAGACGTACGATCCAACAACATGGCAGATTATCTTTGAACTCCAAAACGTAAACCGAAATGAAAACTACACTCTCCGATTGGCCTTGGCTTCAGCTACTGCATCCGAAATACAGGTATGTAAATTACAACGTGTCCTTCTCATTATCTGCCATTTTACCTGTTGCTAGAATTGCAGTTCTCTTTAATCAAATAATACTAAAAGTTGCTATAATTTGGTCAAAAGGTTCGGTTCAACAATCCAAGTAGCGATCGGCCACTATTCACAACAGGAGCCGTAGGAAAGGATAATGCGATTGCAAGACATGGGATTCATGGGTTGTACTGGTTGTATGGCATTGATGTCCCAGGCTCTCAGCTTGTCGAGGGAAAAAATACAATTTACCTCACTCAGGCTAGAAGTGATGGCCCCTTCCATGGTGTCATGTATGATTACATTCGTTTAGAAGGACCAAGAGGAACTTGAACAGTTGAAAAGGAATCCTATTATTCGTAGGATCCAAATAGATAGATTATATGTTAATTCAATATTGATGGTATAATTCATATTCTTTTATACAGAAGAAAAAATTTGAATTCCAACAATGATAGAGGCCCGCAAATTTCCATTTCCCATGTTTCCTTTTTTCGTTTTATGTCAGTAATAATTCGGCTCTGCCTTTCCATTGTTCTCTCTTTGTTAATGGTCCGATGAGACATCTTTCTCTGCATGGTTACAACTTGTAAAACAAACCCTGTAAGAAAACATCAGTATTTGGTCATTAGCAACAGCAGTGCATAAAACCTGGATTCTTAGACCGACCAATTTCTTGTCTTAAACAAGGTAAGACAACATTTCCTCAGCGATCACGTATTTGTTCCTGTTTTTTCTTAACATTGGTCTTCGTTTTGGATGTTTAAGATGAATGAATTATTGCTTTGGTCACTGTGTTTTGGGTGCATGCCCATCATTGCTAGCTAGTTTATGAGCAATAAACAAATGGTTTTAGTTTATCAGCGCTCTTTGCATATCATGAGTTAGGAATCACAAGAGGGTTTAATCTAACCTAGCACTAATCTTGTCCCAAAACATTCCCTCTCTTCCCCCTCATTAGGGGTGGAGTCGTCTTTGAAGTTCTGCTAAAACCCTCAAGTCTAGATAGGAAATTTGGTTTCGATTTGAATAGCCGGGCAGCGGGGGATTTTTTACTGAAAAACAAAGTTCTCTGACATCGAGCACCGATTTAAAACAGGAAAAGCGCAAGCTTCTCCCACTTTGAAGGTGGGTAAAGTTTGTTCAATTTTAGACCTTGCTAATAACTTGTTAGAAACTCGAAATAAAGTTTAAGACCTTTGCTAATAACCTGCTGGAAACTCAAAATCCTGTATTACGAAGTACAGACCCAGCAGCATTTTACTGGCTTCTAAAGCATTTAGAGACTGTATACCCCTTCATCACTGCTTACACCCCTATAGCATTTTGCTCCCACCCCATTTGAGTGGATGTTTTTCTTCCTTGAATACTTATAGCTTAAAAAATGAAAATAAATAAATAAGCTCTATTCAGTTTGTGGCCGACTCAGGAATCATTTCACAAGTCTGGATTACAACTTCGCAGGCCCTTGGTTTTTTTTTTTTTCCTTTTTTGATAGTATGCCCTGTTTTCTTCTTTCAGTTGTTAAATATGGAAGGTATCCTGACCATTTGTCCTTTGTTGTGTTGGTGGTGCCTACAAAAAAATGAGAAATAGGTCGTGGAATGCATCGTCTGCCATAGTACCGACCCAGATATTCATAATCCCCTGTTCTTCCATCATCTGCGATTAGCTCATGCTCTGGCACTTGGAGAGTTATTAAACTGATTTGCCCTGTTTGTAGTGGCCGCCCAGATGTAGTGCTCAGAAACCAGGTTTTCAGCACTGGTAATAGCAGTGTTCTAAAACTCAGGTTTGACCCTTGGTTGAATGGCTGAACCCTTGATAGTCTCTCGATATTCAACTTCAAACACCGGAGCTGTAGTGAGCAGCTTCCTAGGGCATCCGGAATGTATTCCTCTCAAATTCATCAAATAAAAAACAACTGCAGCCTTTGGTGTAGCACCCTCGAGCACATTATGATGCACTGTTCTTGGAAATCCTAAATCAAGGAGCTCAGCAACAAGGTTGGGTCTAAAAGACTGACTTTTGCAGGTGTATGTTAATAGTGGAGGGCATATATAGGTGTAAATGTTGATATCACCAAATATAATGATCTTCACATTTTACTAGCTGAAGCAACAAATCTCCAGTTCATGCATAAATCTTTCTCAAATTTTCTCCTCCTATTCCTCCCCCTCACTTTCCACTCATCTTTCAAATAAAGGAAAATGCCTCGGAACGTGTGATTTCGTCTCTCTTTCCTCCGATTTTAAGAACATGAAGTTCGAGAATTTGTGCAGCTAAACGATTATTTATAAAAGACCTACATCATTAATTATATGAAATGAATCCACGAACAATGAAGAGATTGGTTGCCCAACACAGTAAAGAAAGCATCTGCTTCTCTCAATATAAATTTATTGATTGGCACTGTTGTCATTTACTGTACAACTCGACAGCTGAGGATTCCTATGGAACATTCAAATGGCAAAATTCTCCTAGTATCAAGGTTCTTAACTGGGGCAATGAACCCCAACAAGACCTACACACATTCATGAAACTGTATCATGCTTGAGCAACATTAAATTTTCCACAACAGGCATAAACTCTTCTAGGCTCTCTTCAAACAAAATCTCAAATCGGCCTGGCCTCTAGATGCTGCAGCCAAATTATTCCATATTTTGAAGTTTTGACCTGAGTTTCCTTAGAAAACCTTCATTACAAAAAAAAAGTCTAGAAGAAATCATAAAGTAGCCTTTCTAAGCTGCTTAAATGCTTCTATTAAAATTTGTAAACCATTTCCTCTGTGTATCCAGCTTCCTTTAGTAGGCCAGTGAGCTGCAACAGAGCAAATAGCAAGTATTAACCATACGACAAATTGTTGACTCGTCAGAAATAACAAAAAGATGAATGCACCAGTCCATACCTCCCCCTGTGAACGATCTTTAGCCTTATCACCAGATATATGTTTCATCATCCCAGGGGGTCCACACACCTGAAAGAGCAAACAATATTGAGAGCGGAGGGGTTCAAAATGAGTTACAAACTCTTTCCAATTTCCACGTCAACTATATGGGAAAGCAAAAAAAAGGAGTTTACAGCTGATATGGATGGGTACATTTTCTGTCATGCAAGAACATATCTTTTCACTTAATGGACTAATGAAAGAACAGGGTGACACTGACTGTGAGTTGAAATTTATAGAACTCAATTAAAGAAAATAGAAGTTGAAAACTATCCTAAACAGTGTTAAGTCCTTCGTAGCGTAGCCAGGAAATAGTGATTATTGTTTCATAATTCTGTGAATGCTATGTTGGTCAGTGATTTAAAGAAGCTCCTTATAACTCTTGACTTGAGTTTAGAAAAACATAATCTGTTATGTAGGAAAAGGTATCTGTAACACGCAAGAAAGTCCCGACATCAAGAAGCAGTATTTATTTGAACAAGGGTTCATCATATCTGCTACGAAAGAAAAAGTATTGGAAGGGATAATGTCAATCTGAAAGCTCTAATTGACAATGCAAAGACTTTTTAAGTGTTCAGTGAAGAAAACAGTGATGGAGCGAGGATTTTCTTGGGTAGGCAAAAACACATGCAAAACAAATCCAAAATAGTAATACCTGTAAAAGAATATGCTTGCATGAGTATATGTTTGTGTGTTTGAATGTGTAATTACCTACATGCAAATTTAAACTTGCCTTGATATTAATGTGTATATATCGAGTACTCCACGTGATTGGAGAAAAAAGCCAAATCCAGTATACCGTATTAACGAATATATTAGGCTCAGCTTCGGAGCAAGAAACATGGATGACTAAGTATTTAATGAGCTACTAAATAGCATAGATCAAGAAAACAGAAAAGGCTTAATTATCTAGTAATTGTTTCTAGTACAAGTAGGCCATGGCCCCCTCCACCACTGAACTAGCTTATATTTAATGAAGGCTAGAGATGCAGAAGTTACAAATTGACATTTACCAGGATAAGTGTATCATCACTCGGACCAGGTAAGCCTTTCACAACCATATCTTTTGATATGTAACCTGAACCTCCTTTCCAGTTCTTTGATGGATTGTCTACAGTATAGAATATCTGGGATTTTTACCATAAAAAATATCAAGGAGTTTTCATTGGAGAAGAATAACTGTAGTTAAACTGATACAGCAAATTTTCAAATTCAAACAACTGATACCTTTAAATTTGGATGGCTAGCAGCAAGAAAGTCAAGCTTCTGTTTAAGAAGTATGTCATCAGGGGAGACATTGGCATAAAGCAACGATACCTGTTAAGAAAAAATAAAGATCATCAATTTGCTACTACTTTAGGTGAGAAGACTTCATGAAAAAAATAGTGAAAATGATTGATCTACATAAATAAATGATCTTGTAACTTATATTTGTGATATTCTGACATATCCATATAATATTTGATGCTAACAGAAGCATTCAAATCATCATTAAGGTATGAGTGAAAATACAAAGTTACATATTAAATGGGCAGAAGCTAATGATCACAGAAAAAAACATTAAGACAGTGTCACCTGAGTGTTGTCATCGGGATTCTTCAGTATAGCCTCAATTACTTGAAGCATTGGAGTAATGCCTGTGCCACCTGCAATCTGAAAGAACATGATAAAATCATCAAACTGGATAGCAATGAACATGTTTGTAAATGGACCTTGAAATAAGAACTAGATAGCACATATGCAAAGTGATGAAAATATAGAACAGAAATTGAGCTAGCAAATCTTTTCCTTCGTGCTACATGTGGAATTGGACTGATAACCCACTATTATTTAATGTAAATATGATAATTGACTCTTCAGAAACACATATTAGCCATGGTTAGAAGAAAGGATGCAGAGCTGGCAATTCCCAACACCAACTTTCCCCTCATACCGCTATTCTTTAATGTAAATATGATAATTGACTCTTCAGAAACACATATAGCCATGGTTAGAAGAAAGGATGCAGAGTTGACAATTCCCAACACCACCTTGCCCCTCATAATTAAGAGGGGTTAACACCTTTCACTACGCTTCAAATCTACATGAGCTCTTACCATGCCAATGTGCTTCTTCATATTGGGAGAATATCTGAGCTTTTCAATGGGCCTGAAACAAGAAAAAGGCATCAGTGATAAAAGACAATGTACAGTAAATATCTGTTAGCTTATGGTTGTGAATAACATACCCTTTCACTTCAACAACATCTCCAGATTTTAAGGTAGCGAAATGCTGACTCATTTTTCCTTCAGGATACACCTGCAACAATTTGAAAGGAATGGGAGAAAAATTCAAGATGAGGAGCATTAAATAGGAATAAAAGGTCATTAATAGTCTAAACTGACGAAGTATGCGAGGAAAAATTAGTTAAACAATTATGTCACTTACCTTGATTAATAAATCAAAATATCCCTTAGAATCTGGGTCTGATATAGGAGTATACCTGAGTAGAGAATAAGTTCCACAAATTAACTTTCAACAATCCAAGAATAAACTAACCATTTTGCCAGTAAAATCATTTCAAGAGAAGAGCCATGGAAACCACATTTTAACATGAAACTGTATATCTTCCTTTTTTTCCAAGGAGGAGAAAAGGGAGGCAGCAGCTTTGATGGTCAAAATTCTGCTTGTCAAGGAGACTATAAATGCCATAGCAAGTACAATTCAGATGGAATTCCATCCTAGGTCAAAATTCTGCATGTCAAGGAGCCTACTAACGCCACAGAAGTATAATTCAAAAGGAATTCCATCCTATGTATTCAAGACATCCAGTTCTAAGAAACAATTTCAGTACTCAAGTATCAAGAACACTGAGATCCAAGAAAAACTTATAAGCAGTCAACTTTTACTCTAAAGAAAACGAGCCTCGCCATGAAAAAGTATGGCTGGAAGAAATCAAGCACCATATTGAGAGAAATAAAATTGGATCAAGCATATTGGAATCTTGAACGGGGAGACTTACGGGCGTACAACATATTTTGTTTTTCCTTCAGCATCTTGTCCTATTGGAGCCCTGCAGTTACAAAAGTACATCAAAGCAATGAAAGAACCAGAACACCTAATTTAAAAAAAAAATCTACAGAAAATATATGGAAGTATCAGAACAAGCGGCATAAAACACACCTTGTAATAATGCATGAAGCAATATCTAAACCCAACTTTGCAGCAGGATCAAATGAAAACCTGGCATTCCAAAGAAAAGGGCAGGAAAACAAGTCACGATTATAGGCATGGAACACAATTAACAACTACAGTAACATTTGCCTTGAAAATCAGTTTCTCAGAGACATCACATAACGTGCTCCAGAACAACACAAATTCAGTCAAATCCACAACAGGGAGAAAAAAAAGCATACCTGAATAAATGAGTATTATGGCTAACTCTGGCAGTGTCTTGCAGCTTAAATTCAATCCATTTATCTGGATTGAGAGCTGAAAAGAGAGACAACAAGCAAGCAAGCATCAATATTGTTCCCAAAACAGCATAGCCACATCCCATCTTATGAACATAAGGGAGGGGAGAGAAAACCCACTCACCAACTTTTGGGCTGCCTTCTACTTTCACCTCTTCTAAATGAGCCTGGTACATTGTCAAAAATCACAAAGCATTTAAAAAATACTAAAATTGAAGAAGAAAAAAGGAAATACCCATCTCAGAATCAATCAATTATGATGATGATCATCATCATAATATCCATTTAATCAAAAACAAATGAGTGTGATTTGATAGAAAACCCAGATGGGAAATTACCAAATTTGGAGAGTTGTAGTAGTACAAATAAGAAATTCCACCGGTAACTGCAGCGATTGCTCCAAAAGTGGACTTGGGCTGACCTCCGAATGAAACTGGAGTGGCCTTAGATAGTCTCCTGAAGAAGGTAGAAGCCATTTGTGTACACTCAAAATAAATTCCGAGCTGCAAAGCGAAGAAGCAATCTGTGAGCTAGGTAAATATATTCTTAGACAAACTCTACAGTGCCGCTGCATTAAAATGCCGTTACTGTGATACAATGCCGACGCTGTCCCTTGGCTGCCACGTGGTGATGAACCTTTGTATTTGTTTTTCACTCTTTCCCTCAAAATATTGAAACTATAATTTCGCCCCACACTTTATGAGATTTTAACGGATTAATGACACATTTCCCCTTATACTCTTACTTTTTTATGGATCTTCCCTTGTATAGAATATTTTATGCATTCTACCATTTTACTATTGTTTTGTTAAAATTTATATCCTTTCATCTAATTTTATTACGTGTCAAGAATATATGTATTAATCTATAAGATTATCACTTGAAAATTAAGCTGAAGTCGGGGATTTCAAACCGCTATTTTCATAGAAGACTGTATAAGCCACAAGCTGTTCGATAAAATGACAAGGAGAAAAAAGACTGAAGTTAAATGGAGGAAATCATTTTTGAATTTATCCATCCCTTGTAACAAGAGAAATACTAGTGAGAAAGAGAGAAAAATTTGCAGTTGGTGGCACTCAAACACTTAGTGCTAACTTTCTGAGTACAGGTGCCGATTAAAATAGAGACAACCAGGTGTGTGCGTGCAAGCAGTAGCAAACTACGGTTGCAACTGAAAAGGGTTTGAAGGAAATTTCTGTAACACACAAGGCCATCCTTGAGGACTGGACTTCTCACACATTGTGGAGTACCAGTATAAAACCCTGAGCATATAATTTCTCTCGCTCTCTTTTAATTTTTGTTTTTACATCTATGCATGGCTCATTGTTTTACCATTTGCTCGTGTGATTGGTCATCCCTTTGTACTATTTAGTCTCTCTTTTCTTGCCCTGAGTAAGTTGTCACAAGTATTGCTTACACATTACTAGCTTATGTACACATTTGTGTTTGAAGTTATCTTTCATACGTCGTTCTATTGCCTACGGCATTGTGTACTGCGTACTGTTTTTTTGCATATCATCTAGTTTTTATTTATTTCTTACAGGGATAAGCCAGAGTCATCAATCAGATCCTCAACAGTGTGGAAGGCAGTTTGGTGCCTGAATGCCCCGGAAAAGATAAGGAAAATGCAATCTCATGCCAATCCAACTGATTTAAGCTCTATTTAGTCCCCTCTTCCCTTTGTAGGCATGCCAAAAAGAGGAAGAAGCTGTGGAGCCCACAATTTTCTTCTACAAGTATGTGGAGACCACATGGTTAGCTAGTTCTAGGGTTATGATCAAGAGCAGGGTTTGGAAATTTTGAGTGAAGGTGGAGCACTATTAATAAGCTGGGGAATGAATGCAGAAATGACTACATTGCGATTAGTGCTGCGTGTTTGTGTTGACAAATTTGGAAGAGTAGGAATGAAAGTCAAATAGAGTCGTCCTATCAATCCACGTGAAGTAGCAAGAAAGTCATCCCTGCTCACAGCATAGTTCTCTCTCTTGCGGACCATCCTTCCTTCTCCCGCTCCAACATCTTCTCAAAGATAAATATGTAGGGGTTCCACTATGGCAAAGTGGTGGATGGTAGGGGTTCCAAGTGCAAGAGTAGGTATGTCGCTCGAGGATAAGCCATGAAGATTAGGGAAGCTCTCATCTTCGCTACTTCGTTGGGAACTCATGGGATTGTAATCGAATCTGATGCTGTTGCTACTGTGTCCGCCATCAAGGATTCAAGATTGACCCCTGCTTGGAAAGATGGTCTGGTCATAGCAGACACCAAGCATCATTTACCATTTATGCTAATGTGTCCGTAAAGTTTATCAGTATAGAGAGTATAATATGGTCGTTTGAATTCTTTGCCTCCAGAATTCATTAGGGTTTTACAAGTCTCCGCTGCATGTAAATCGGATGCCAGATTACATTGGCGAACACCCAAATGTAGTCTCTCTTTTTTCTTTTCTTTTTTTGACCAGCATAAATCATGTCCTTGCAAATCATAAAGATAAAAGAGAAATGACAAGACATCTTACAAAGGAATGAGAGAAATAAAGGAATCAATGCACCATGAAAACAAAAATGAAAAAAGAAGGAAAATA
>Ga0325402_1004384_pt1 | contig 12978 bp, 8 predicted proteins | sample PopdelMetagenome_22_FD_207212 | JGI IMG/M metagenome (GOLD analysis project Ga0325402, IMG submission 207212) | Populus deltoides microbial communities from Bellville, Georgia, United States - Xylem-PdKOR-R3 | ecosystem: Host-associated > Plants > Phyllosphere > Stem > Wood/Secondary xylem... | reverse complement strand
GAGAGATTCTGATAAATCTAAAGTTACTTAGTACAAAAAAACATTTTCATGAACTTGGGTTATTAAAAGCTTGAGCTATCACAACCAAGCCTAATTACTATCAAAGTGCATAGATTTGTTGCCCACACATGAGCTTAGATTACAATTAGATTTGTTGCCCACACATGAGCTCAGATTACAATGCTTGAGCCTAACATGTTTAGACTCAAATAACATACTTGAATTCATTTTTAATAGGCTCGGATACTCTATCAAAGCTTAACAATTTCTTATAAAATTTTCTATAACTTCACGCGTGTTTTTTATTATTTTATACTGGTAAAATACATATTATTTTGAGTAAAACACAACTCAAAAATATTATAATAATAAAATTATATTATAGCCCTCGTCTCCACAAAAAGATAATTTATAGACTATAAATACATTATGAATATTTTAAATTTCAGGTTTATAATCTCTTAATTCTTAACATTTTAAAATATATATTTTTAAAATTTATCTTTTTAAAACATTACTATATATTTTTTATTCGACTAATACATATAAAGATCTCTGCATCCATCAAATTATGTTTCAATTGATCATGTTCAATGCACAACTTATCTAATTTTTTTTTCAATAACAATAGATATTCTAAATTATATTAATTTATTGTATTACAGTTGACTTTTCTCTTCACCGCATCTATCATATTATCATGATGCCCTCCTTTTCTCTTTTCCGCATGTTTCATTAAGAAAAAAAAAAAGGGTATATCGACCGAAGCAACTAGTTACGAAGATATTAATAAAACTAAAGGTTAAGGTTGTTTCGTCATGCCGTACGTACCCTATAAAAATCAGGCTGTGAGAGAGTGGCAAAAACGTTGTGGGCACCTTTGGTACTCCATCTTTCATGGTCACTACAAGAAAACACGGCTCTCATCATCCGGAATTCTGGATCTCTTTGGAAAAAGAGCATTCTTCTGCATTATATCTCACAAGTTTCCACCATGGAGCTTGAACATTTAAACTACTTTTGCCTTTGAAAGGGTACGGTTCTTGTTTCTCCTTCGGGGTCTATGTTTCACCCTACGGATTCCTTTTCTCCTCTCTCTCTCTCTCTCTCTCTCTGTCTGTCTTTTCTTTCTTGGTTTTCATGGGCTTTCTTTTAATATCAATCGAAAACCTTTAAATGGAGCAATGGGGTCTCGTCCTTTTATCTGTGTAATGCTCAGTTTTTATAGAAATTGATGTAGTAATGTTAATCAGTAGATGTGACTAGAGATAAAAATTGCGGGGTAATTGATTCTTGCTCCTGTTTGTGTGGAGTTTTGTTTTGGATTTGAATGATTAAAGAATTTTTAACTCTTAGGTCAGAGCCAGAGACGGCTTTTGTAAATTCTGGCCATTTCTGACTGAAACAATCACGAGTCGTTAGATTTTGTGTGTGTATCTCCATTCACCTGAATTGTCAAGCTGCAGATTTATGTGCTAGGCCCAGTCAAAGTTTCGATCTTTCTCTTTTTGGTTATCTTCAGCTACCAAAGGGATTAGTTTTGTTGGATTCATTATTAATGGAAGTATGTTAATTTCTTTCGTGGGAATTGATGTGCATTTTAATTGATGAACTAATAGGGTTTTAACTATCATATGACGTTTTACTTTTCAGGTATTTGCTTAACCCGGAAAAGCAAGAAGAACATGGATAACAGTAATAACTGTAGGTGATTTTTTATGATTAACTCAGATGTCATAGATTGGCGTATTAAAACCATTTAATGAGTACTGGTGCACCACCCTTATACGAAATTCTGACCTGGCACCGAAAGAAGGAAAGTTAATGTCCAATGGAAGGATTTCGAGGTCCACATCCACCGGCTGGTGTTCCCGAACCTGCTGTTTCTCTTTGCAATGGAAGGCTTAATTTAGATGGGTATGGCAATCGTGGGTCTAGCTTTCCAGGCCTAAAGAAGAGAGGTCATGCTCTTGGAAATCGTTCATGGATAAAGATTGATCAGGATGGGAACTCAAAGATTTTGGAACTTGACAAGGTCACTATAATGAGACACTGTTCTTTGCCTTCCAGGGATCTGCGCCTTTTGGACCCCCTTTTTATTTATCCTTCCACAATTTTAGGACGGGAGAAGGCTATTGTGGTCAGTCTTGAACAAATTAGATGTATAATTACAGCAGATGAGGTTATCCTGATGAATTCCCTGGATGTATGTGTTGTCCGGTACATGTCAGAATTCTGCAAACGTCTTCAGACAAATCGAGAACAAGCGGGTACATATATTTCTAATCTAGAATAGTTGTTTTAATGGCCTCAAACTTTTATCTGGTTGCGTTGTAGGTGGATAGATGGAGTTTCAAATTTGAAAGTCTTTGATTAATTGGGCTTGAATCTGTTGTTGCAATATACTAGAGCTTCTTGTTCTCAGAAGAAGTTTGCTCACTTCACATTTTTTCAAACTGATTTCTGTCTCTCTGTTACGACTATTTTCTTGAAGTTTATAAAGTCATGCTGTATGAGTTACTTATAATTACTGCTGATTTGATACAGATGACTTGCCATTTGAATTCAGAGCTCTGGAATTGACTTTGGAACTAACTTGCACATCTCTTGATTCTCAGGTATGCTAACAACATGCATCGCTACAGCACTTCCATCTTTTTTTATGAAAGTGTTGCCACCTGAACTGCTTGCACTCACAACCACAAGATGAACCAGACCAATTAAGTAAAGCCCTTAAGCCTTTAGAAATTAATGATCTCAGGGAAAAGGAAGCTAGTCTTCTAGGGTCAGGGAATTTGTATCAAAAGGTAATCTTGTAAAGATCATCCACATACCATGTTGTTTTACTTCCCAAGATGACTTTCGATATTGATAACTGGAAATCTTAAAATCATTGCCAATTTCTTAAAATAAAATATTACCTTATTTGGAAGGTTAAGGTGCTTCTGATGCAAATTTCAAACTTGATATTCCCTCTCTGCATCATACTTATAGATGTTGGAAAAATAGAATCCACATGTGCAGTCAGCCTTTTCTGGTTGGACACTTTTAGATTATACCCTGAGGCCTGAAGACAGGTTTTTATGGCTGCTGTGGGTTTTTAACTTGTACCCTGAGAGAGGGGCTAATTCTGTTTACTATTACCTTCCCGGTGCATTGCTTTTTTTCTTTGGTGCTAGCAGTGTGGAGACTCAGCATGTCTTTTATAGATACTCTGATTTAAAACATCATTGTTCAGATTGCCATTCAATGAGTTTAATCAGCTCCATGATAGGAGTTCATGACTTCTTGTGGCATGCTTTGTGTTGACCAACCATGGTAGCTATTAGATGCATACAATTACATTTCCTTGCATGATCAATGGATACTGAGAAGGTTTTGATTCACAATGTCTCAAGGGGTCTAATTGAATTCCTCTCTGTTATATCTTTTCAAGAATAAATGCATACCCGTATGAAAGAAAGGAAAAAGATTTAGGAGAGTTGAATATGTAAACTGTCTCTCAATGATCTGAACTTGTTATTTGCATATGTGGTTGTTACTTGTCACGTGTTATTGAAAGGTGTATTTGACCAAATGTGGTTCCAGAAACCGTGTGGGTTAAGATTGGGCAGCCATTTAAGAATAGCGTTTTATGTGTAATATGGAATTAAAACTCTTGGGCTGCAAATGCACATGGTTGAGTCTGGAGACTGGTCCCTTTATGTAAATGTTTTAATGTTCAAGATCATTTTTCAGAAAACCTCTCTCCCTGGACTTTGCCTAGGCAGACCATTGGTAGTTAACGGGCCTTTGCACACACAATAAAAGCAATAGAACAACTGGCAGTTTGAAAAATTATGGGCAACTCCCTCATTTCAAGGACTTTTGGGTTTGATAGGTAAAGGAATTGGAATTGGAGGTATATCCAGCATTGGATGAACTAGCAACATCTATTAATACTCCTAATCTGGAACGTGTCCGTAGACTCAAGGGCCACCTCCTTGCATTGACTCAGCGAGTTCAGAAGGTAAAAGTAATCTTTTTACCCCCCTTTCTCTTAGTGTTCTATTGTTTGCTGCCGCTTTCTTCCTCCATATGTTAGCTTTTAGATTGAAATTGTAGGTCCATGATGAGATAGAACATCTCATGGATGATGATGGCGACATGGCCGAGATGCATCTTACAAAGAAAAAACAAAGGTTGGAAGCTTATGCTTTAGGTGATATATATTTTCAAAATGATATCCCAGCTGAGACCAGGGTGGTTTCAAAATCTGCACCTGGTTCACCAGTGAGGTCAATTAGTGGAGCCCAGAAATTGCAGAGAGCATTTAGCAATACAAGTCCAAGCAAACATGAAAGCTTGATGAGTTCATCCAGTAACGGCGAGAATATTGACGAACTTGAAATGTTACTCGAAGCTTACTTTGTTGCTATTGACAACACTCAAAGCAAGTTGTTCACGGTGTGTTCCTGTGTGCATGTTTTTGAACTCATCTAGATATATGTATATGAGTTGCTGTGATTGGATAGTGCTTGCTAATTGGTATCCTACAATTGACGAGGTATAAGGCATGCATGACTAAAACCAACCAGTATTGTGATTTTGACAACCCACCAATTTATGCAGATTGCTCCTTTTGGTGGCAAGCCGAAACAGAACCAGCCTAGGCTGTTTAGAATTTTTTATAGGTTCTAAAACAGACTATGGTGCCTTTACAAGAGAAGGATACCTAATATTTCTAAATAGGTTTTCACATGGTGATGTGCAAGAATATTTACTCCGTGATTATATTAATTGTTCTATAAATATTGCAGCTCAAAGAATACATAGATGATACTGAAGATTTGATCAATATCAAACTGGTAGGGGTTAATATGAATTTTAACTTTTATGATGCTTTTTTTTTCCTATTTTTTTATTGAAAAAAAAAAAAACACACGAGATATAACTTCTCTCTCATATTTACAGGGAAATGTTCAGAACCAACTGATTCAATTCGAGTTGCTTCTTACTGCAGCTACCTTTGTGGCTACAATATTTGCTGTTGTGACAGGAATATTTGGGATGAACTTTGTAGCCTCAATTTTTGATTTACCATCTGCATTTAATTGGGTTCTGATTATAACTGGTCTTGCATGTGTGTTGTTGTATTTCTCTTTCTTGTTTTATTTTAGATACAAGAAGGTCTTTCCATCGTAAACTTCATTTTAGAGTAAGCTGCTCCAATGAAGACAAACTCTTGATTTGTTTTGTAGAAACCCATGATTCAATTTGATTTTCCTCTCTCTGGGGGGTCAATTGATGCTCTTCCAAGATTGCAGGGCTTGCTCTATATGTTTACATGCATCGCACGAGGTTATCTATTAAGGTATGTGCAAGTTCATGCTCAAGTCCATAGTTTTGGAGGTTCTTATAAATGTGATACAAGGATCCAGTCTTCTAGCAGTTTGGCATCACTTACCCTATAAAGGCAAGCATCTGGCCATGGGAAAGCACAGTGTGCCTCGTCCGTAAGTGGCTTTATTATGTCATTTGATCTGAAGATCATTTATGCGTATTCTGTAATTTGATAATGTATCAAGGCCTGTGCTTGTTACAGTACAGGCTTTACCTTCAGGTAAACCTTGCTACACCTGCGTCAAATGCAGGCTATCACATGACGATAAACTTTTGAATAAAATTCTGTTTCTACATACAGCGACTCTTTGAACAGTAATGATAGTGTAGGCCTTCTCTACTGTAACAGCATAAGCTCTCCTTTAATAGAAAACCAAGCAACTCCCTCCCATTACCGCGAGGACATTTTCTGAGTGAATTTACAGGGCAATAAGCTATGAGTGGCATTGGAATTTCTGTGACTAAATTATTCTCCTCCTGAACTGGATCCAGACAAATTGAATAGAGTGCATGTCATTTCTGTAACTGCCACTTGTCCAAAATCATGGCTACCTCCGATAATCCAGCGTCCAATTGTCAATGGCCATGCCATTTCTGTAGATGAAGACGGTAGTGAAGCTTATTCATATTCTTCAAATGCAAGAGTGAGGATACTATCTGAAGAATCAAGGGATTTATTGATATACCCTCTAGACCTATTCCCATGTTGCCCGTCCACTGTTACTCTTCGAAACGAACTCACTTTTCCCATGACAGAATCAGGCAACAATTAACTAGATAAATCAAGAAAGTAACCCCTTCCATAAGGCTGATGACCCTGTAACTGTATTTCACCTTTAGCAGCACTACTTCTTGGAGCTCCTATAAATTAGGTTCATCTGTTGCTGAATGCTTGCAGACACCTAATCTGCGTAAGGGGCAAGTTTGCTCTCGTATTCGTTGCGTTAAATCCCAAGACTGGGATTGGCTGTGAAAATAGTCTAAAGAAAATGCTTCCAATGCGTTTTCTCTTTAACCTTGTTGAAGAATTCTTCAAGTAATTGGCTTTGACTACATATCCTGCACCAGCAGCTACTGCTACTACCCACAAATCCATAACCAGCCTTTCTCTTAACAAAAACCAATCAACAATAGACTCCAATAACGACAATCAAGTTAGGATCTAAAGAAAAGCCACGGAATAACAAGCAGGCAGAGTTTTCGAGGGAACAGAACCCGATGGAAGAAGAATCTGAACAGACAAAATACAAGACCAAGGCATCAACACAAAAGGAAAAACAGGTAAAAGATTTTGACAAAAAAAAAGAAGTTACTATTCAATATTGCAGCTTCAGCTGTGGAATAGAATGCATAACAAAATTTTGCCCCTTGACAGAACTCTGAAAAGCACTCTTTGGTGTCATATGGTTCAACTTCTGGAATTCCAAGTCACTTAAACTTTAATTACCCAAGAAAAAAAAAACAATACACACGTATATTGTTGATTGACATCTCTTGTTATCCATCTACCAACCCACAAAAAAGAATGTGGCCTTGAATGTTCGATACCCCATTGCAGAAAATGTTACGGGCAGGTCATATTATGAACTGAAACAGGAGGTCATTTTATCGTTTCATCTATTACCAACAAATGCAACCGGCAACTTAGCCTAATTAGGATCGCCGGACAGTATTTGAGCCAAAAACAATGATAAGATACTGTTAACCATAAGGAAATATAGACTGGAATAATGCTCATTGGGGAAATCGTTATGGACAATTTATACTCCCATCTATAAATTAAATGATAAACGTTTCGTGGGCCTTTTTTCTGTATCTCTTTTTTTCTTTCCTTTGCTGGGGGAATGTATTAGAGTTCTCAGAATCTCAAGGTTAGGTCTTACGAGGATACTTTCACGGCGAGACAGACAGTTTACAGTCATAAAATTAAGTTTATGCAGCATGAAAGAAACCCTAAAACCTAGAATTGATTTTGACCTCTAGAGCAGAGTTTTGCTTTGCCTTTTCCATTTTGCCAATCTCAGTTCGCCATTGCGTATGCTTTGACCTTTAGCCAAAGAAAAAGGAAATAAAGAAATGGGATCTAAAACCATTTACACCTTGGATTGGTTGGATCAAATTTTATAACATGATCCCATAATTCAATACGGCATATACCATGCACAGAAATTTCTGTTGTCATACACATCAAGATGCTAGTGTCGTACTTGGACAGCTACCCACAGTGCAGGCCAAGATGTCCCTATAATCGCGGGATATAGTGAAAGAGTCATAAACCTTTCCATCCCTGCTCTTCTTGTACTCGAACAACAGATTGGAATGGTCAAAAGCTGTGAGTTTTACAAAGCCATGATCATAGTCTTTATACAAACTCCAGGCTGTTTGGAGGGTGGTGAATGGTGAAAGGCTCGCTCCTGCACCACCAGCAGCCACATGTATCGTCCCATTCAGGTTGCCTTTATAGGAGTGCTTCTCTTTACTGGTGCATATATTCTGTAGCAAGAAGATTTGGCTATTTCATTGTTAGCAAAAGAATGCAGAGCCAAGATCTTGGTTGCTGGTTTGAATCAATCCAAGTTCATGAACATGCATGCAGTGTATTGAAGAGGGCATTTGGGTTTTGGAAAAAGATATGGTTGCAAAAACTCAAATGGTATTTGTCTATTACCAGATGCAGTTCAATAGGGTATTTGCTTGACTTCTATGATTGGTGCTTTCAGAATAAGGGCAGCAGCATATAGAATAGGTGTGTTTCTGACAGTTTGGCGTATCTAAATGTAACATTATTGAAATCATTAATTGGGAAATTTTCTGAATAATTTTAGCTAAATTCCCAAAATCAGTTCAAATGCGCAAAGTAACAAGAGATTTTACAGCTGAAGCTGCATAAAGTTCCGTAATACCTGATATATGGGGCATGTCCTTTCATAGTTGTGCACATGACCAAACATTGCAATGTCAACCTTGTATTTCTGCCACAGTTTTTGAAGGCTTTCCCTTCCCATCGGTTCTTCAAATGATCCTTCAATAGCATAAGAGAAATCAGAAGAATACCCTAGTACCCGATGTGCAAGGAAAATCAGCCATGGTTGCTTATGTCTATCAACTGATGCAAGGCAATGCTCTATAAACTTGTACTGCTCTGTTCCCTCCCTCCAATCATGTTCTGTGTCTGCTATGCAGAACCGGAACATGCCATAGCCAGTGGAATACCTATTTAAGAAAATAACAACTATTCAATATCAGATCACAACATACGCAGGAATAACTAGAAACATACTTCCAAATCCCTCTGGCTCTATGCCTCTATCCGATCAGCATACTTCTCTGTGTCGAGAAGAGCTGGTCTAGCAGTGTTAGAAGTTTTGGTGTTGGAGCATCCTCAAGCTCTGGATAATAAGTTTGCGCAGTGCAGAAGAAAAATGAGTTTCTCTCTCGTTTTTTTCAAATTTATACAGACTTGTATCTATAGTGAGAGTTGATCCATGGATTGCTAAATAGAAAATTATTCACATACCAAAAGATCATGCGACCAGAACATGGGTTAGAAATAGTACAGTATGGCATGTTTACCAGAAAAAAAAAAACAGAATGCTGTTAATATGCAGAAAGCTAAAGGTGTGAACACTAAAGGCAGATAATTTGGCAAACTGTAACAAGATACTAATGTTTCAAAATGAAAATGCTAACAGATTGCAAAATCTCCTTACCAGAACTTTTCCCTGTTCTCTGTTGGCGCATAGAACATAGTCTGAGCCAACACACCACATTCTCCTCCAGAATCCATGTTCCCATAGAAGGATCCAGTCCCTGGCCAGTCACGCTCATGGTTCCCACTGTAAAGAAAAATTAGCAATGGTCATTCATGTAACTTGAATTCGTGATTCAGCAATTTCAAGTTAACTTATAGCAGACCTAGCAATCATGTAAGGGACAGATGATGCAATTGGCTCAATTTGTGCAGTAAATTGGTCCCATTGTGACAAATATCCATTTGCATAACATATATCCCCAATGTGGAAGACAATATCAATGTTCTTCAGGTCTTGAACGAGTTGCTTGGTAGTGTTTAGAGAGCCAGGCTGAAAATCATTATATTCACTGGAACCATCTACTTCACCCTGAAAGTTTAGATTTTAATAAAGAACCCATTAGAAACTTCATTTAATTTGATAAAGGGACAACAGTTCATCAGCTTTAAGTCTAAAGGATAGAAAATTTGTTAGAGCATAAAATTACTAATAAAAGTACAACAACATAATAAATATCGGGATAGTGAGATAAAAGACAATGATTAGACTTGGGACATGAAAATTGATTCAATGCTATCAAGGGGCTTCAGACCTTTCCCATGTCACCAAAAATGACTACACGTTGTACAGAATCTTGACCAGGATAAGGGGGTGCTTTAAACTGGTATTCTTTACTCCAAATATATGTGCAATTGAACAATCTGTGTCCCAGCTTGTATGCATACCTGAATAATCAAACAAGAAGCATGTTATAGGTTGAGTCGCATGTAATGCTAAAGGCATGACAGCCTAGGATTCCTTCTAATAAATTAGATTTCAAAACTAATGTTTTCAACAAACTGATATATTGATTACTATAACCTTGTTGATCCTAGGTATTGTGAGAGAATGAAAGAATGCTTTCCATCAATATAAATCCTTATGTGAGGTTACACTGGTTTATTTGCCTTTTTTTTCCTACTTCAAATTGAATGTGAGGTAAATAATAATTTGAATCTGCAAGTTCTCTGAGAAAACATTAATAACTCGTATGGAATTCTGAAAATACCGAATAAGATGCATTAAGAACACTAAATATACAATATCTATTATTCTTCTAATAAACTTGAGGGGAAATTATAAATTTTATGAGAAATCGAGACCAGGAATCAGGCCAATATGCTAGCACAACGTACACTGCGTTGGGCCACAACTCCTTCAAAAAGCTAGTGTGTATATACCCAGGATCACGCCATCCCACTGTCCTTGCTGGTGCACCTGTGGATAGGCAAACGTTGTTTGGGATCTTAACAGTATGCTTTAAGAAGATTTGACCATAAAATATGTATTAGATCCTTATCAAATCGGAAAAGATAAACAGAAGATATGAATCTTTTGTGTCTAGAAACACGTTAAAAGTGCTTGTATAGTATGTGAGCATTGGAAAACTTCAAACTCCACCTTTTTCAGGTTCCAGACCTTCATTTTATTCCAAAACATTTCTTAGAAAAGGGAACTCCAAAAAATTGAAGAATTACGCACCACACATGCTGCTACGTTCAAAAGTCAGTGTCCCAGCTGGGGAACGGATAGGAACCCCTCCTTTAGGACCCCATTCAACAAAAGGTTCTGCTTCACTGATCCCATATCCACTTGTCCATGTTACAGTCATCTGATTATGATGAAGAAAATTATATCATCTCCTTGAAAAATAGTTAGGACCAAATAAAGTGGACAAAATAACATCTGGGTAATAAATATTTAAAGAAAAAACAATAAAAACAATTCGGAAGACTAAAAGGAAAGAAGCTTATGTCAACAGGAATGATATGATGAAACAAAACTTGTAGTGTTCATGCTCAATACATGCATGAGAGCAACCATATTCCCGATCATTATGTAATATGCATTGAGCTTCGGGGAGAGACTGGATTTACTTCATCCCATTTTTTTCCTTGCGCCAAGCGTGGATAGGCCGGTGCATTTGGATTTGAGAAAGCAACTTTATTCGAGACAGCAACCAGCTTCGGCTGTTATACAAGAAAACAAAAGGAATGAATGACAAATTGCAGCAGGGATTAACTAAGGATGTGCATAACGTAACAAAGCAGCCATGTCTCTCGGGAAGGATTTCATATTAAGCAACGATTAACAGAACATAGGGGGGTAAAACTGAAGATGTACTTTTTATACAGAAATATAGTGATGGGAGAATTCAACAATTTAATAGATACCGAAAATTGGTTGTGGACAAACTGAGTTTGTGAGACAAATCTTGTTATCACATAACCACAAAGATTGTAGGGAAGTTTTGAGCTTTACATTCAAAAAACCACCAGTAAATAGTGCAAAAGAGAAGTCCGATCTTTGGTTGATCATCTGCAGCTTCAGTGATCCTTTTCCTGTATCCTTATACTGAGGACTAGAGTAGTTGGCGTATTGAAACTGTCAATAGAAGTAAGGCAGTCAAGATTAAGAACTGGCTGTAATCTAATTATTCCACTACGAAGAAGAGCATGGGATGGGGTTGAAAACAACGCTGGAATGAACCTTAATAGGTGCAGAACACAGTAGTGGAGGATAAACTCTTGGATTTTCTGAGGGGCAGGTGGAAGCACTGAATTTAGAAATAAGTACAACTCAAGTTAGAACAACTTGGTTCGGTTCTAATTATTGAAGAAAACAGAAACGTCGCGCGCGCATCGATATATAGATACGTGTTTTGATTGACAGGAATGCATGATATATTTGGCAGGTGAAGCTATCCTAATAAGTACCTGAAATTGGCAGGAGAAAATACTCCAATCCAATCATCAACTGACGGGATTGGAGTACTATACTCAACAGTCACCCACTCTGAATTCTGTCCCTGAAATAGGAAGACAACTTAACCATCAAAATACACCGGATTCTTGAAATGTCTACCTGATCAGCAGCCCAAAATGGCACCCAGTCTTGAAATGCGTACAGAATTTAACGACCATGAAACGATATAATTAATAGTCAAAAGAAAGAGAGACCACAACCACAGTAGTGGTAGCAAGGAAGCTTACAGTAGTCAGTCCAAGAATGGAAGGAGAGGCTTCAACATAGGCAAGAGGAGTAAGGGCAAGAGTTGCTTCATGTATAGCTATTCTCGAGAGAGGATGATCTCCATGTGAGCTTGTCTCTTGAAGATTTGTAAGTATTAATAAAGATGGAATAAAGATCATCAACCTTACTCCTCTCATCATTCCAACTTGTAATTAGAAACTACTGAGCCCAACACAGATAAAAGAAAGCAAAAGGTCTTTTTTCTTAAAAAAAAAATAAAATAAAAAACATATATCCAAACTCAGAAAATAAAAGACACTTGACTGAAACGGATAAAAGAGTGCTAAAATTAACTGGTATACCTAACTGCGAGAAAACAGAATTATATTAACGTTTAGGAATTGGTAGCAAGTGGAAGAAGAAGACTACTGGCTCGCTAAGCCAGCCAGTAGCAAGCAGAAACATGGAATCCTCAAAAGGTATATCCTGCTCCGCAAATATAATGGTTACGGCTGGGTATATGGGCCTGTGGCCCATGTTGTTAATTCCATAACTAGACTTGGGCCCGGTCTTCTGACTGGTGGATCAATCGGTGAAGCACGGAGTCCATTTATAAATTTAAGAAATATCCAAGTTTCTCTAATAAATAAATTTCTGAAGTTATAGTGTTTATTCCACTTCCAATTACATATTAATAATATCAAAATGAATTTCTATTGTAGCATACATATTCACTAATAAAAATCCTTTTGTCAATGATTTAATTATTCTCTACTTCAACTTGCATCTTGCTTTTTGGTGATTTTTATATTTATATTTAACTTGCATTTTG
>Ga0325402_1004382_pt1 | contig 12990 bp, 6 predicted proteins | sample PopdelMetagenome_22_FD_207212 | JGI IMG/M metagenome (GOLD analysis project Ga0325402, IMG submission 207212) | Populus deltoides microbial communities from Bellville, Georgia, United States - Xylem-PdKOR-R3 | ecosystem: Host-associated > Plants > Phyllosphere > Stem > Wood/Secondary xylem... | reverse complement strand
TTTTCTGTCAAGATGGTCAAGTCTATGCTTCCAGTTTCCGGTTAGTTTCTAACGTGGGACAGACAAGTCCTTAAAAACAGCTAAAATAAATCTGAGCTCGGGAAATTGTTTTATTTCACGTGGATTTAAGGTTTTTAAGATGGTTTATTGGGTTTTTGGTGGCAATGAATTGATATTTGTTTGCCAAGGTTTTTAGGGTTTGACATGATTGAAAATAGGTTTTTTTAGATGAAAAATGGATAGAAAATAAGTTTTCGGGTGAAAAAAATAAAGGACCCTGTTTTTCCTCCCACTATAGTAGCCAGATTCTGGGTTGCACATGTAACGCGTCGTCAGCTAACACGGGTCTCGTATGGTTGTCAGATCCAAGTAATATGGATTTGACATGCTTGTTGGATCCAAGATGTCTAGACTTGGTATCAGTCAAGTCCAGAGTAAGGTGAACCTAGCAAAAAGTAACGTGAGTTTGACATGCTTGTCAGACCTAAGGTGTCTGGACTTGGGGCAAACCAAGTCCAGAGTAACGTGGGTCTAGCAAACAGTAATGTGAGTTTGACTTGCTTCCCAGACCTAAGGTGCTTGGACTTGACGCCTACCAAGTCCAGAGTAACATGGATCTAACATATTTGCTAGACCCATGATGTCTGGACTTGGCAAGCAACAAGTTCACATAACATGGGTTTGACATGTTTTCCAAACCTAAAACGCCTGAATTTAGCAGACCATCAAGTCTAAAGTACATGGATTTGGGTGGTTAGCCAAATTCACAATAACGTAAGTCTGATATGTTTATCAAACTCAAGTATATATAGGTCAGATGTGTTTTTTATACCCAAGTAACATAAATCTAATATATTTATCATACTCAAATAACGTGGTCTAACATATTTTTTTTTTAGTTGTAAAGAAATTGAAACAGCCCGCGGCAAAGCCGAGTGCCATCAATCTAGTAAATGGCTAAATATGTCCTTGTATGGTAAACAAGTCTCCAATATTTCTCTACGTTATCTAATTGTTTCTATTAATTTCTTACAAAATATTGAATTGTTAACATATTGTTTTATCAAGTTTTTCTATTCAAATTAACATAATTATATTTTTTTAATACCCCTGAGTTATACAAAATATATAACAAGAGATTGCTCAAAATTACTCAACCATTAAGATTTTAAGAAATGAAAAAACAATATTTTTTTAAAATCAAAATTATATTCTAACTAGCATAGCTAATATCTATTTTGATTCCTAGAAAATGAATTGTTTTGTATTTTATCTAATTTATTTCTTTATAATTTCTGGATTAATTTTGAGGTCATGTTCTCACTAATAAAGTTGACAGATTGAGGAATTAAGTCAGTTTGTCTCTGTATGAATTGCCCTGTTCTTGAAGAAGATAATGCCTTCAATGCCAATAAATAGCAAGGAAAATTGTCACTTGCCCTTTTTACTAACATTTTTAAAGCACTAGATTTCTTGTTTTTGTGATCTTTATTGTGGTTCCAAGTATCAGTTTGATCTTAATCTTCACATGAAAACATGGATTCTGGTAAATATTTTACTTCTCTTTGTTCTAATATTACAGGACATATGTTCTAAACTTCTGATTTTGGTGATTTAAAAAAAGATTTGACAAGGTGCCATTGCTGAGGCTGTGGAAACAAACCTCTGGTTTACCTTGTATTCAAATGGTCCTCTGGTGGTGATGGAGTCCACAACCATACAAACTCAAGGTACGATTTCTCCATGTTTATCTGTATTTGTGTGCCAGGATCCCACTGGCATGGATCATTTAGTTGACAATCCTTCAAATGGAAACAACTGAGGATTGTTGAACACAGACAACATCGATTGGAATGCCTTGTTAGTCTTCCTCAATGACGACTTGCAAGAGCTAGACTTGTCTGTGACCTGCAGTTGAATGTGGATTTGGAAGGGACCCTGCCACATGCTTGAGTCACATTATCATGGAAACTTTACGTGTCCTCCCATGGCCACAACCTCACAAAGCAACAAACCTGATTTTTTTTTTTTTTGTTTCGATAGTCTTTTTATTTTGGACGGCTGACATTGTAAGAGATCTTATGGCTGAGAAAATTCCTGAAAGTTTTCACACAAAAGCCTAGCTAGTAGTATATAAAGACTGCAAGGAGACGAGAGATAAGGTTGGGACTATGGAAACCACAATGACAACCGCTGTACCCAAACTCACAACCCTTCACCCTCGCATCTCCTTCAATTCATTTTCTCTCAGATTTTCCCTCACTTTCCCAGCAAAGAAAACCGCTCTTGTTAAGCACACTTGTTCACCCTCTCACATTCCTCTAAGAGTTTCTGCAAGTTCTCAATCCCAAGCAGCAGTTGAAGCCACCAAAGTGTCCTCCATACCTTCTGAAATGAAGGCGTGCGTATATGGAGAATATGGGGGTGTGGAAGTTTTGAAATTTGATGATAAAGTTTCAGTGCCTGAAGTGAAAGAAGACCAGGTTCTGATCAAAGTAGTTGCTGCTGCTCTCAACCCTGTTGATGCCAAGCGAAGACAGGGCAAGTTCAAGGCCACTGATTCTCCCCTTCCGGTACATCTCTTGCCTCTTGATCACTCTGTTTTTCTTTCACTCCTTTCCCTCTCTTTATTGCCAAAGTATTCATTATCAAACTCAGGCTTCCAGCCTCTTGTACCTTACCTTCATTGCCAGCTTCATTCCTTGCTTCAGCTTGAATTGCTCATTAGGGAAGACATGGCTTCAAATTTCCATTCTTTTCTTTCTGTTTAGTGGAGTTTTCTTAATTTATTAATAATTATCTGAGAAATTGTGTAGACCGTAGGTAGACCATCAAGAAATGACTTTGCATGTTTGATCTGCTGATAGATAATGTAATGTTCAAGAAACGGAAAGAAATACTGATATAATTAAGAGTAAAAAATTAGAGAAATTGGGTACCTTAGTATCATTTTTGTTCTTTACTAAATTGAGCCAAATTGACAAAATTATGAAATCTTTGAAGCCAAATATAAGAATATTTTGTATTTTATGCAATATTATTAAACACGGTTTGGACCGGTAAGTTGAGTCAAGGCTCGGCCCGAGCCAAATTTCACAATAAACAAAAGAGGAGTTGACCTAGTTAAAAATCTGAATTAATCCACATCTCGGTCAACTGGATTAAAAACCCGTTAACTTTTTAAATTATTTTTTTCCAAATAATTCTATTTTAACCTTCAACAAAAGTTTTTTTAAGTTAACCCGTCTGGTTTTTGACTCAAGCCTTGCGACGAGTCAACCCCGAGATTGATATAATAACACTGTTTTTTGTTGCACTTTATCACAACGTTGAATATATTTTTGTAGCCATGCAAGACTGATTTGCAGTAATCAATTCTTAATAAAAAGGGTGTTCACTTTTTAGACTGTTCCTGGATATGATGTTGCCGGAGTGGTGGTAAAAGTTGGCAATCAAGTGAAGGAACTGAAGGAGGGTGATGCAGTATATGGAAACATAAACGAAAAGGCATTGGAAGGACCAAAACAATTCGGCTCTTTGGCAGAATACACTGCTGTTGAAGAGAAGTTATTGGCCCTGAAACCTAAGAATCTGGATTTTATACAAGCTGCTGGTCTTCCTCTCGCAATTGAAACCGCATATGAGGGTCTGGAGAGGACTGGCTTTTCTGCTGGTAAATCTATTCTTGTTTTGAATGGTGCTGGTGGTGTTGGAAGCCTTGTGATTCAGGTATGCTATAGTAAGCAAAAATCATATTTCCAGCTTGATTTGCAGTTGGATTTGAGCCTAATTTATCTCCATTCTTAACAACATCCTGTCAAATAGTAATCAAGTAGTTTGATTAACAATGGTGAAAACCTGTAATTTGAGGCTTGAGCATACCACAAAACTCTCCTGGCTATTCAGTTTAGGTAATTGTTCTACATTCAATAAATGATCTCCCTTTTTCATCTGCTTATCACTTTAAGTACATGATTGAGCTAACATAATTCAAGTTCTGTATGATACCAACTCTGATCCAGGAGCAAATCTTATTAATAATTATAATAATAACAATTTTCATATAATTAGTGGTTTTACGTACCTTTATCAGAGATTCTCTTTTCAATCTTTTTTTCTTCTATTCTCCTGCAGCTAGCAAAACATGTGTTTGGTGCTTCAAGAATCGCAGCTACTTCAAGCACTGGAAAATTGGAGTTGCTCAGGAGTTTGGGGGCTGATTTGGCTATTGACTACACTAAAGAGAACTTTGAAGATTTGCCAGAAAAGTTTGATGTAGTGTATGATGCCATTGGTAAGTTTTAACACTAAATGATTGTTTCAAAAAGGGATTATAATTTCTTTTTTCCTACTAAGTATTTACCCAAAATTACTATGAATTTGGGCCAAACTAAACTTAGTCCTTAAACCTTTTTTTATTTATTTGATCACCACGAGCTATTTTTTTTCTGGTAAAAAAGGGTCCTTTCGTCAAAGTTTCCATCCCTCCATTAATTTTATTTTTTCAGATTAATTGTTTTCACAATAATTGCCGTATTTCTAAATTATCATTTATGATCAAAATTAACAAAAAAGAACTGTTTTTTAAATCAAAAAATAGTTTAAGGTACTCAAATAAAAAGAATTAAAATTCACGGACTAAAATCATTTTGACCCAAAATTCAAAGTAATTTTTGATAGTTTTTCTTTTATCATAAGATCTCACCCACAAGTTCTACCCTAAAAAAGCATAAGAAAGATGTGGTTAAGGTTAGTTTGAAGGAAAAATCCAAACGAGTTCATAGTAATTTCATTACATGGCTTGGCAACTTAGCATGCTTTCATTTCCAAGACTACAACTTATTTCATTACTAGACATATGTAACTAAACCATGTTCTTTCCTTGTTACACTTCTAGGTTTGATTGCCACAGTTAATTTAATGAAAGTAACGATCTTTTGTTCCAAAATGACAGGACAATGCGACAAGGCAGTGAAGGTTGTGAAAGAAGGGGGCAGTGTGGTGGCCTTAACTGGTGCAGTCACACCCCCTGGTTTTAGATTTGTGGTCACTTCCAATGGGAATACTTTGAAGACACTAAACCCTTACTTGGAGAGTGGAAAGATAAAGCCAGTGGTTGATCCTAAAGGCCCGTTCACATTTTCTCAGGTCGCAGAGGCCTTCTCTTACATTGAAACAAACCGAGCAACTGGAAAGGTAGTCATACATCCAATTCCATGAGATGAATGGAATTATCAATCCCATTTTGCAATGTATTCTTCCTTTAATTAATAACCCACTCCAATTAATCCCTACTTAATTAACAGTATTGAGCCAAGAGTATGTTGATATGTAGAATATATATATGAGAGTAAAGTTTTCCATTTCTTGAAGGATGCATGATTAGATGAGCTCAAAGATACTGTTTGGTAATGCTAAAACTCACCTTCCTGTTGATGTGGACCCATATAAAATGTGTTTTGATTGTGGTTGCTAAAGCAGAGCTACCGGCCCCTACAATTAATATCAGCTAATAATGGAGATGTAGTTCCCTCTAAGGAATAGACTTAGACTAGACAAGTGAATGCAATCCAATGTTCAAATTATGACTCTATTTTACCTCTCAATCCGCACTACAATTACCTTAGAAAGAGGATGTCATGTTCAAATTAACTTCCCAAGATCTCTTCACATAATGGCTAAGCTCAGCTCATACATAAAAGGGCAGTTCTTGAGTTTGTTCTGTTGTGCGACTGTCAAATATAATACTAAAAATTGATTTTAGTATATTTTTAAGATGTCATGTACTTTAAAAAGAAAATTGATTTAAAAAAAAATTAATGTTTCAATATACCAATACTAAAAGTGAGTTTAAAAATAAAATAAAAATAATTTTAATATATTTTTAAGAAAAAATACTCTAAAAAAACTAACCATATCAAAATCTATTTGTCTTTACTTCGATGTATGTACGAACCTGCGGCTGGTAAGTAGAACAGTATGCTTGGAGTAGCTTCTTTCTTTAATCTGCCCATGGTGATAGTTGGGGTTTGATGTTTAGTCACTTGCTTAATTTACTGCAGCATTTATGTTCGCAACCAAATTCCATTAACCTCAACCACCAAGCATTTAATATGTTGCTCGTAAAACACAAATTCTTCACCAGTAATGCCTGCACATTTTCCCTATATAAACACCACATCCTGGAGCCCTAAAACTCACCCTTCAGCCAATAACAAGTGAAGCTTCTAATCTGCTAGCTCCAATAGATTCATCAATCATGGCAAGTCCGAGAGCCCTTCATTTAGTTTGCTTGGTTGTGTGCGTCATGGTCATGACTGCATCCACCACTAAAGCAGCGATTTCATGTAATCAGGTGATTAACACCTTAACCCCTTGCATATCCTATGTAGTCGGCAATGGGGCACTGACAGACAACTGCTGCAACGGGATCAGGGGCCTTAACAGTGCGGCCCGTACCACACCGGACCGTCAGAGCGTGTGTACATGCTTGAAAAACACGGCTAGTCAATTCTCATACAATAGTCGTAATGTTGCTCTTGCTGCTGGACTTCCCGGCAAATGTGGTGTTAAACTTCCTTACAAGATTGACCCGTCAACTGACTGCAAAAGGTATGATTAACTAGATGTTTTGTTATGGTATTCGATGTTTAATTTCCATTTCATTCATTAATCCTGATCGAGATTGTATTGGTTTTTTCTTAAAAACATTTGTGCTGTTGCAGTGTGAAGTAAAAGCCGATCATGGATTGGTGCTGTTCAGTACTGTTTGGTCTAACGGGGATCTACTACGAGAATAAGTGGCTTCTACTTGATCATGAGGAAGTCTTCTGTTCAATTTCTAGTACCCTTTGTAGCTTGGTCTACTATGTTGTATGACGAGAATTAAGCAGATGTGCAGGACTAAGAAAACTAGTTGTGTTGTGTATGCATCTACCTACTTTTATTATTATGAGTAAATTACTTTGGATATTCCATGGTTTAAGCGTTCTAATACTCTGGTTTCTATTTTTCAAAAAGCATAGCTTGCTTTTATATTTAAATGTGGTTGAAATTATATTTGACTTGAAAAATATATTAAAAAATATGTCTTTTCAAACTAAATATAATTTGAAATATCAGTTACCTCTCAGACAAACAAGCACCAAACCTTAATCGAAAATCAAATTTATATAAATGCAAATTACCATTAACATTGTGGGGGTTAATTTTTCAAAGCTTAAATTAATTGCCCTTACAGTGTCCAACCCTTCCACAACATTTAATCCTTTCGTCGAACATCAAATAAAATTCACATAGATAGACAATGAAAAGGGAGCCAACCTTTTCTGTTTTATGCAGACGACATGCATGGGATCATAATTGCTTAATCTAACTATCCAGAAATTAATCCAATCGCAAAGTTCGTAGTAAAGAGATTTTAATTGAGAAGGCATTTAAGCAACGACTTCTACGTACGTTTGTTTGTTTGTTTTTTATTTTTTTTGAAATATATTAAAATAATATTTTTTTATTTTATAAATATTATTTTTTATATTAAAAAAAAAATATATTTTTTATAAAACACGGTTTGAGATGCAATTGCAAACCACATCCTAATCTTCAATTATCTTTTCAAGTACAACCAATTAATTGGTTTCCCTTGTCTCCACCGTCACCATGAATAACACAAGTCCTATCTCCTCAGAAAAAAATAAATGATTTTCATAGAAAAACCACTGAGCGATGTGATTACTGATTAGAGATAAAAGCTCCAGTAATGAGAGGGAATGTGATGGTGATGAATGACACAAGTCCCATATAAAATGTGTTTGCACCACCGGTTTGCTGAGAGCTGCTTCCCCGCATCCCGTGTCTGGAGCGTTTGTGTGTAATCCTTCTCTTACACTCTTTGATGTCATCGAGCCTGGCTTCTTGAAAAACCACAACCCTCCCTTCTGCTGTCCCTCTTCCCCCCTCTCTAGCAAGCTTTTTAATTCTAAGCTCCCTTTTTAACACCCTAGCCAGCTAGTTCTTGAAACATAAAGAAGAGAAATGAGTTCTTGAGGCCTAGTTCAATTTAAAGAGGAGCTAGTTCACCAGAAGCCATGAAAGAAAGAGGCAGAGCCGTGGAGATGTACAGCTAATGGCATCACTATCGTTTGCATCTTTGATATTGATGCAACAACTTTGTCTGGGACTGCAATCAATGTCATGGTTGACATTCCTAATGAAGATCTCCCTTCTCTTGCCACTGGCACCCTCAACTTCTCTCTTGAATGGCTTCAATCCAATATTTTCTCAAATATCCCCACTGCCCAAGTCAAATACATTGCTGTTGGAAACGAAGTCTTTCTCAAAGATCCATTCTACACTCCTTATGTAGTTCGTGCCATGATGAATCTTTACCAAGCACTACAAATGCTAAATCTAGTACCAAGTATTAAGTTATCATCACCTCAAGCGGCATCTGTGCTCTCTCTTTCATACCCTCCATCATCTGCAGCATTTGACCCTTATCTCCATTCTGTTATGATCCCTCTTATGAAATTTCTACATGACACTGGATCTCCTTTCATGGATAATGTTTATCCTTTTTAGATAATAATATAAATCATTTATTAAATCTTCAACTAATAGCTTAAGTTATTGGGTTGAGATGATTCTTTAACATGGTATCAGAGTCTTCGAATCTCACCATTTTTATTTATTTGATAAAAATTAAGTACAAGATAATGTAAATCTGTATAAGTTTCAAGCCCAATAACTTTCACTTGAGAAAGTGTATTAGAGAATAATATAAATTATATCATGAGACTTCAACTAATAATTTAAACTATTGAATTGAAAGGTTTTTTAACATTCCTTCCTTAAGCTATATCAACAATAAAGAACATATATCATTAGATTATGCCTTGTTTAGAAACCAAAACGTAGCGCAAGATGGTGGATTCTTGTATGCTAATCTTTTCGATGCTAGCGTGGATGCATTTGTGTATGCAATGGAGAGAGAAGGATTTCAAGGGATGAAGATTGTTGTATCAGAAACAGGGTGGGCAACTGGTGGTGGCGAGGCAGCAAGTGTGGCTAATGCAATGGCGTACACCGACAATGTGGTAAGACGAGTGGCGAATTATGTCGGCACCCCGAGACAGCCAAATGAAGAAATGGAAGTTTACTTATTTGATCTCTTTGATGAGAATGAGAAAAATGGGGAGGAGTTTACTTCAAATATATTTATAGGGTATTCGCATAACTATATGGTAATATACGAATTTAATTATTTGAGATAAAAACACATGAAATAAAATTTATTAATCTTACAAAAAGGTTCCTATAAAATTTCTGATCACTTACCTTAAAAAATAAACTTAAAAAAAGAAGAAGAAGAGAAGAGGCATTATTGTGAGTTTTGATTTTGACAATTATAACAAATTAATCTAATTAATTCAAGCGGGTTTTTTTTGGGTGTTTAGAACCTTCCTTTTCTCATTTTGATCAGATTCTCATTCCAATCCCTTTAATTTTAGTAAGATTTTATTTTAATTGCACCACGATTAACTTTTTATGAGAAATAGGCTCCCATGAGAGGCTTTTCGACCCTCATAAATATGTTCACTTTAATTCCAATACGCCAAAATTTTACTTACAAGTGGATAATCTGTATAAATTCTATTAGCTTAATCCATAATCTTAAACATTGAGCTTAATGATATGTTTGTTTTATGTTTTAAAAATATTTTTGAAAAAATTTGATTTTTTTTAAATTTTTTTATTTCAAATTAATATTTTTTTTTGATATTTTTAATTAGATCATTTTGATGTGCTGATGTCAAAAATAATTTTTTTTAAATTAAAAAAATATTATTTTAATACATTTCCGAACAAAAATTATTGTGATGCAAATCTAGAATTCATCTTTGGTAGGGATAATAATGCTGCTTCTAGTATTGGTCTGTTTAGGAGTGTGGTTTCAGTTGTTTTTGTTTTTCAAAGTGTTTTTCATGGCGAAATACATCAAAATGATATTTTTTTTATTTTTAAAAAATTATTTTTAAGATCAGCACATCAAAACAATCCAAAATATATAAAATAATTTAAATTTTTTAAAAATGCAGGTTGCCCGCGTTTCCAAAAGGGCTCTTAATATCTGCCTCTACTATATCTACTGTAAGGGGCTTTTAGTGTTTTTCTTCTTTCCTTTGTAAAAAAGAAAAAAAAAATTCTTAAACGTGTAACTAGCTTTGTTTAATAATTATTTTTTTAATAAAAAATATAAGCAAGAGCAAGTTGTTATTATAAAAAGAGAAAAAAAAAAGGTGATGGTTTCTAATGTGAAGTTAATCCTACAAAAGAGAATTTTCTCCCCAAGCAACTATAAGGTTGAAAGAAAGAAAGTTAATATATTCGATCATTTCGCCTATAAGTGATGTTTAAGCAACTAGTTGAAAGGAAGAATTTTATTTTTATATAATTCTTATTTACTTTCTTTACTTATCAATTATTTTTGAGATTTTAAAATGATCTCCTCAGTAGTTATAGTTTTAGGAGAGAGAACCTCACCATGCAAGCTGTGTTTCTGCCATTCAATTTCATGGTCCTCGAACTGCAAATTATGCATGGATGATAAGGGGATTTTGTTCTTGTTTTTTATATTTTTATTCTGATTTTTTTTATAATTAAGTTGATTTAGGGACAAGATGGTAATGTAATATATATATATATATATATATATATATATATATATATATATATATATATATATATATATATATATTTTATTTTTTTTTCCTTTCTTTTTCTCAAGAAAAACCAGATGTCTCTTCTGTTTGCACTGCACTATGTTACAAGCGTTTTTTTTTTCCTTCTAAAAAGACATGACAGAACTTGAGTTATAATTTTGAACAAATAAATTGATTTTATTTGAATTATATAAAATAATAAAGCTTGATTTTTTATTTAAAAACTTGTTTTTAACCTATTTTTTATCCAAAATATTTATAAAATACTCTATTTATGTGTTTTGATTTGGACATCTACTCTATTATCATTATTTTTCGTACTAATTTTCAAGCTAGTTTTTAAAAAATTAATTTAAAATAAAAATAAAATAAAATAATTTTTTTTTAATACTTAAGAACAAACACGTTATTTCTCTCTTTATTTGCTGTCATGATTTCAGGTCCTCATTTCCTGCATTATTTGTAAGAGCATAAATTAGCAGGTAAAAGGAGTGGAAAGTAAAAGGAAGGAAATGAATAAGTTTATGTCTCTTTTACTTTCGAAACAATGAAAGCAAAAGGATTAGCAGGGCAAAGGAAGTTTGTCATCTAATTTCTCACCATAACCTTCACATTTCATCTTTCAGCCGTCTCTTTTCACACAAACTATCTCCGGACCGGTTGTTGATTTTGGATCATTTCCCAATTGAGGACGGAAGACTACGGGAAAGAGGAGATTGGTTGTGGTGGGGATTGAAGCAGTGATTTGGGATCGGTTCAGGATCTTCTGCTGATAGGTTTATTCAGCAGACTTCAAGAGGTAAGAACCTGCTCTTATATCATGTAAAGAAAAGGATCAGATCAGAATTGCTAAACAAGAAGAGAGAACATGAGCTAAAGCTGCATAAATTAGCAGCATAATAAAAAGAATACAATTGTATGATCTTAGCCTACATGAACAGCGTAACACCGCAAGCACAAGCCTCTTTGTTTGAAGTAACAGCACTCTGGATGCCATCAAAAACCTAGTTCTTTTATTATTATTATTATTATTAATTTGTATAATGTAATAGGTCAATCATATTACTTGAGTGTGTGACACAAAAATGCTTCTCATAGACAATTACTTTTAATTTTTTGAGTTTGATCCTTTGTTGAGTTCGTTCCAGTAATTCTACTTCTTTGCAAGTCTTTTCCCTTGTTGATCTGTTTTTTTTTAAAAAAAGAAAAGAAAATTAAAAAAACTGACCGATCATAGCTTAGGTTAATAATATTTGTTGTTGGAAGCGAGCTGGTATCATCCAGGGACGCGTCTATGTGATTATCCTGAACCTTTCATTCGTTTCTTTATTTCTCTGTCACTGTCTCTATATTATCTTAATTATGTCATCAAGATGCATTTTAATGGGAATTACTACTTCAACTCACAAGTGTCAGTTTGAACCATACAGAGCTAGAGGCCTTCTCCTTTTCTTCCTCCCGCTATTTCATTGATTGTCAGCGCTTTCCGCACATATTTTCCCAAATTAAGGTAATGAAACTCCTATTCCCATTCTCTCTGCGCCTGTCTTACCTGTAGTGACTCACTCTCACGTTCTGTGTATCCTTATTTCTCTGATTTTCAGGTCGGTGGAAAATGGCTATCGAAAGTGTGGGTGGATCCATTATATCTAAGATAGCAGAACTCATGGTGGAACCAGTAGGAAAGCAGTTCCGTTACATGTTCTGTTTCAACGATTTTGTTAAGGAATTCGAACAACGAAAGGAGAAGCTGGTTTCGGAAAAAGAACGTCTGCAAGACGATGTCAAAGCTGCTGACAGGAATGCTGAAGAAATTTACGAGGATGTCAAAAAGTGGCTGGGAGATGCAAAAAACGAAATTGAAGGTGCGAAGCCATTGGAAAATGAAATAGGAAAAAATGGAAAATGCTTCACTTGGTGTCCAAACTGCATGCGACAATTCAAGTTAAGCAAGGCACTGGCCAAGAAGTCGGAGACTTTCAGAGAACTTTTAGAAAAAAAGTCTACAAAAGTGTCCCACAGAGCTCATCCTCAGCCCATAGAATTTCTTCAATCAAAGGAATTCACGCCCTCAAAATCGTCAGAAGAAGCTTTGGAACAGATCATGAAAGCTCTCAAAGATGACAGTGTCAATATGATCGGACTGTACGGCATGGGAGGGGTGGGTAAAACCACCCTGATGAAAGAAGTGTTGAAACTTAAACTCAATCCAGAAGGTCAAGGAAGGCAACCACCCACCGACCAGCCGCAGCCGCAGCCGCCAGCCGCC
>Ga0325402_1004379_pt1 | contig 12992 bp, 4 predicted proteins | sample PopdelMetagenome_22_FD_207212 | JGI IMG/M metagenome (GOLD analysis project Ga0325402, IMG submission 207212) | Populus deltoides microbial communities from Bellville, Georgia, United States - Xylem-PdKOR-R3 | ecosystem: Host-associated > Plants > Phyllosphere > Stem > Wood/Secondary xylem... | reverse complement strand
TTTTTTTAATTTTTTAAAATATTTTTAAAACAAAAAAATAAAAGGATTTTAATGAACTCACATTTTAACCCACTTTATACCGTGGACAAAGATCTAATATATTTTATTATTAAGCGTGAAATAGATTACAAGCAAAGAAACACTCTATAGTGATAAGAAACTATATAAGCGAAATATAAAAGGGATATGGTAAATTTTAGATATAATCAAGGGCTTTATACATGGAGTAATTACCATATTTTATTCTCTACAAAAGTTAAATTCCTTAAATGCTTATTTAAAATGTGCCAACAGGGAATTCAGTAGTTTTATCCAATTATAAATAAGTCTAAATTTTTCTCTTCTTGTTTTTTAAGCTTTTAACCTCGTAATATTTGATCCCATAAATTACAGTAAAAAAAAGAGGGGACAGACTGAGGATTATGCTAACATATCAAGCTCAATTATGTGAACTTACAGGCTAAGAATTTTAAAACCAGCACATAAGAAAGAACAACCTCAAAAAAACTAAAATCAAATTTGATTAATAAAAACTCAACATAATAATTACCTAATTTGAGATATTGAAAATATTATAATGAAACTCAATTGTAAAGAATTGCAAAGAAAAAAAATATAAGTAAGATACCTTAAAAATGGTTATTCTTTGATAATTCAAGATAGTTCAATGAAGAACTAAAAAATATGAGTTTCGCTTACTAACATATAATCAAAATCCGTACAAAAATTATAATTGCAAGCTAAATAACTTTATTTATACTAGATAAAAACATCTTATACAAGGATGGAAAAATATTAAAAAAAGTACTAATTAAAATAAAAAAAAATCATAAAACAACTATGAGACTAACATATATCCCACATGTTGCGAGAGCATGTAGTGTCGAGTGACAACGGGTCTGCCTCCTGAGAGTGTGTGTTGAAAAAGGGTTTAGGTATAATCATTAGGTTATGATTATAAGATTCAAGAGTCATCACCTAGTATTATGATCATTAAAAAATCTATGGTCTGCGAGAATCTGAGTAAATGACTGATTATGCAAGGGGAAGATGCATCACTCCTAGTGCACCCTACCTAAGATATGCTTCATTGTTGTTTAATTGTTTTTCTAGGTTATATTTCTATCCGTTGGTTTTTTTCTAAGGTCCAACTTAGATTTTTTTTTCATGAGAAAGTCTCTACCTTATTGGATTAAATCTTAAATATTCTAAGACCCAAATTTTAACATTGTATTTATTTCCTAAATATAACTAATTCATGACATTTCGAACAAAATAATTTTTATGGTTTTTTTTTTGTATTTTGGACAAACCCTAACGTATAATATAAACTGGTTATGGTATCCATTTTGCATTTTAAAACATGAGAAATATATGGTCGAGTGACAGCGAGTCTGCCTCTTGAGAGTGTGTGTTGAAAAGGGGTTTAGGTATAATCATTAGGTTATGATTATAAGATTCAAGAGTCATCACCTAGTAATATGATTACTGAAAAATTTATGGTCTGCGAGAATCTAAGTTAATGATTGATTGTGCAAGGGGAAGATGCATCACTCCTAGTGCACTCTACTTAAGATATGCTTCATTGTTGTTTAATTGTTTTTCTAAGTCATATTTCTATCCATTGGTGTTTTTCTAAGGTCCACCTTAGATATTTTTTCATGAGGAAGTCTCTACCTTATTGGATTAAAGGTTAACTATTCTATGACCCAAATTTTAGCATTGTATTTATTTCCTAAATATAACTAATTCGTGACATTTTGAACAAAACAATTGTTATGGTTTTTTTTTTTAGTATTTTGGACAAACCCTAATGTATAATATAATCTAGTTATGATATCCATTTTGCATTTTAAAACATGAGAAATATGCAACTTTTGTTTTTTTAATGAAAATATAGTTGGAAAACTTTTAGGATTTGATCGTATGCACAAAAATAAAACACTTTTTTTTATTATTTTTTAAGAGGAAATTAATTTAATTTTTCTCAATTTTCAATTGTTTAGAAAAGTTTTGGAGAAAATCAGGTATTTGAGTATTGGATCTGTATTTTACAATGTAAATATACTGTTTAATATTATACAAAATAGTTGGAAAAAACATGTGAGGATCCCACAAACATTTTTAAAATGCCCTTTGAAAAACATGAAATTTTTTCTCTTTTTTTTTAATATTATAATATTATTATATTATTATTAAATATATTGGGATGGGCTTGGCCCAGCTGAGTCGGGTTGGGTTGGCTGCGGCTCAACAAACCTAGCCTTTCTCTTCTTTTACATTGGGTTGGGATGCTACAGGTTCGGCCCAGGCTCACATGGTCGCTGACCCGACCCAACGACCATGTTAATCATTTGGCCATTACATGCAAAATCATGCAATGCCAACCACGAGGAGGGGGGGACATGAGGAGAAGGAGGAGAAACCTTGCCTGGCCGGAGGTAGACGATTGCTGGCGGTGTTCCTGGTGGTATAGGGAAGACCAAGGTGTGGTTGGTAGTGGCTAAGGCGCGACGGAGGAAGTATGAGAAAACCGGTTGAGAGAAGAAAAATAGGAAACTAGGGAGAAAGCTGATTTTTTCACAACTTTGACCTCCGATTTCTTGATGCTCAAAGCTTGGAATGCACACATAATTATAGGGGTTGTAAGAGAGACATGTTGTCTTTACTGGTGCCAAATATTGACTATTGATTCGAACTGGAAGGATCTTAACCATTGGTTCAAAGCTGCCATCATGAACTGTTAGATTTTAACAACTCAAAACTGCCTAAGTTGACCTTTTTGGAGCGGCACCAAGGCCATTATGGTGTCAATTGGCTAGAAAGAACCATAATGAGGTATGGTAAAATGTCAACCCATCATTTTGGTGTTTGCTTTTTTTTGGTTTGGTTAAAAGATAAAGCATGAAATGATCTGAAAAAATAGCCACCCGAGTAACTTTCGAGTGAAAAAAAGAAGAAAGAAGATGAATATTAGATCAGACGAAACGTCATCTGATTTGTCTTTTATTTTCCAAATGACGTTGTTTTGGTCAAAACACTTCGTTTTATTTAAATGAAACGGTGTCTTTTTGTCTTTTAGGATTTTAATTTAGGGATTTAACAAAAGTTCAATTTAGTCCCTTGACTTTTGATTTCTTTTAATTGTATCTCCAATTGGCTTTGAGTTTTAATTTTATGCAATTTTGCCCCTGAAAACGTTAAACATCGACCTCGAATTTTAGCGTCTTTTTCATTGTGGTCCTTGGTTTTAGATTTATGTAAATCGACCTTTAATTGACCTTTAAACTTTTAATTTTCTTCAACTGGGCCCCTGATTTCAATCAATTAAGCCCCTATAGTTTGACATATTTTGCAAAATGATCATTGGTTGTGAATGTTTTCAATTTAGTCCTTAATTGATCTCAAACTTTTGATTTTCTTGTGATTTACCCCTGATTTGAACCAATTAACTTGCTAAAAATTAAATTTGGTGTTCTAAAATTCAATCTTCTCAATTAAGCCTAAATTAGGCTCCCAAACTTAAGTTTCACCAATTAAGCCCTTAATAAAATTAATTTGACCCATTTAAAGTATAATTATGTCTTTGCACCTAATTAAATCCTTTAATTGGACCCAAATTAATTTTTAAACATAATTAAATTTTTAATCTGGCTCATGATTAAATCAAATTGGCCTATTAAAAATTTAATTATATCTATGGGATTAATTGTTACGCAGATTTATCCAAGAATCATTTAATTTGATATTGGGTCTGTATTGTTTCTCTAGTTTTGACATAAAAGGGTACGATTAGGCTCCTAATTCTTTAAAAAATTCAGTCGATTTTTTTGTATATTTGAAATCTTTCTTAGCCTGCCTTTGCCAAAATACCAGTCTTTTATTATTATTATTATTATTATTATTGTTATTATTATTATTTATTTTTGATTTTTTTATTTTCGAAAGAAAGAAAATGTAAATTTGAGGAATAACTCAGAAATGAGTTATGACACCACATATTAGTTTATGAACCTTATCAAAAGACTTTGTCAATGTCCGATTGCTATTAAATTTTAATTATATATAAAACAAAGCCATTTGAAATCTTTTGAAAACAACTTTGCCTAATTCAATGGTCAAATTGAAAGTTATCCTTATTGGTATAAAATTATTTATTAGAAAAATAAGCCTAAATATAACCTCATAATATCCTGGTAGAATATGGACTCCTTATGAATTTAATTCACACATCAGATAAGAATTATTAAGTTATCAAACTTATATAATATGAACTCCTTTATTGCTATAAATATTTCCTTGTAAAATTTAGACTTTTGAAACTATCAAAGTTGCCAAAATCTTTTTTTAAAGAAAAAGGATTACTGATGTATAAGGAATCCTTGCAAAATAAGGAATTTTGTTGGCATATTTCAATCCTAATTTCAAACATGTCATTGTCTCTTATTTGGATGAATTATTGACCTTACCAAATGATGCGAATCTCTTGATCATGTAATCAAGCAACCCCTAAAAAAGTTAAAATACAACCTGGAAAGCTAAAAACCAAGTTTGATAGAACCTTGACTCAGAGAGAACTATGTACATAAGAACAAAAGGTATTAAAATAAATTTAGACCTAGAGATAACCCTGTATCTAAGAACCCAAAGTATACGAATGACACCACAAACCCAATTAATCTTCGATAAATCAGATGTACGATCTTTGTCCCTAAAAAAAAAAGGATGTTTTACCACAAACAATTAAAAGGAAAAAATTCATGTTTATTATCACCAAGCTATCAAGATTTGTAGCTTCAAAAATATTATATAGTCTCCTCTAACTAACTCTAATGAATCCTGTTTCGGCTGCAAGCCAATGGGCCTAAATTACGAATCAACTAACATAAGTCCAATAATAAAATAAACCCCTAAACAAGGTCTAATAGATAAAAAAAAACTCAAATTAAAAATAATTATTTAACATAAAATATAAAAAATAGGATAATAAAAATAAAGTCTTCATGCTAGAATTCCTCCATGTAGCCAAAATCTCTAAAATCTCTTGAGTGATATTTTGACCCAAACTTTTAATGTAGGAATTCAACTAGGAAACTTTGTTTTGATTGCTAAAATTTCATTTCTTATATTTCCTCGTATGAATACCTTTAGAATAAGGAAAAGAAACTCAAAAGAAAAATCTCCTTAGATGTTGTCATATCAAATCCATGTGGGACTAAAAATCCTTGCAAAGTATAGACTTCAATTCTTCTATAAATCCAAGCCATATTATAAACCTTTATAGTCTAATCTCATGCACAAGTTTAGAGCCTCAAATCCATGTGGGACTAAAAATCCTTGCAAAGTATAGACTTCAATTCTTCTATAAATCCAAGCCATATTATGAACCTTTATAGTCTAATCTCATGCACAAGTTTAGAGCCTAAATAAGCCTCATTTAATCTCTTTTTTTCTATCTAAAACCCACTACAAGTCTGGACTGATTGAGTTGAAAATAGTCAAGAAAGAACACTTTATCAATGAATCTGCCAAAACAAAACAACTTTGACCAATTTGAATAATATGTTCCCAAAATTAAATTGGCCTTAAATTTTACCACAATATATTTTCATGTGTTTAGTACCTCCCTATAAATTTTCAGCTTCATCCAATTTACTTTTTGAGAGATATTTCCTATCTTGCAAAGCTGGTTAATAATCATTTTACAGCAAAATTCAAACCTAATTTTGTCTTTATCATCTCCTCTCTCTTCAAAAGGATTCGTCCTTGAAAATTTAACATGAAGATCATCCCCTAAAGAAAACAAACTAGTATCATGTTAGAAAATAGCATCATCATCAAAGCTTGAAAGAACTTTGTTAGCAAAAAAGGTCTCCTTAATATACAAGTTTTCATTTTCAACCATATTCCCCACTTCAATTTTTGTTGCTCATCATATATTTGATTCGGTGTTAAAGGTATAAGAGTTATAGGCCTTCCATCCATCTCAAAGAAATATCTATTTGTCAACCCATCATGTATAGCTCTTCCATCATACTGTTATTGTCTGCCAAACAACAAATGACTAACTTACATTGTCACAATATCACATAACACCTCATAAAAATATTTACCAATAAAAAAAAGCAACTAAGACCTATTTTTTCACTATCACCTCATCAATGTCATTCAACCACTGTAATTTATAAAGTATGTGATGTTTGGTAGTGTGCAGGTTCAACTTTTTAATCAATTCAATACTAGTTATATTAGTGCAATTACCACCATCTATAATTAAGTTATATATCTTATTCTGAACACGAAATCTCGTGTGGAACATGTTCTCTTTCTGATCTTCTAAACCATCTATCTTGATATGGATATTCAGTGCTCTCATCACCACAAGTGTCTCTATCTCAACTAGATACCCAACATAAACATCATCAATATCCTCTAATGGTGGCATTTTTTCATCTCCATCCTCCCATCAGTTTCAACCTTATGATTGACTTTCATAATCATAACTCTTTTGTTTGGACACTGTGAAGCCACATAACTAAAACTCAAACAATAAAAACATTTAATATCATAGTTATAAAAAGTAAAAGTATCATTGTTACCTTTACAAATGGCCAAGATGTATTTATTCTCTCTAGGATATTTGACTTTGCCCATCTCATTCGGTTGTTATGGACCAACCCTAATGTTTGCCTTTCAATTAGGTTCCTAGGGTGTTGGAAGGCCTAACAATTGGCTTTGCCAAATGGTACCCTTCCGTTTAAGATGGCTCTCTATCTTCATGATAATATGCATCATCTCCTCCAACTCTATATAATAATGCAACTTCATAATATAAGCTATATCATGATTAAGGCCATTCATAAATCTAGTCATAGTAGTCTCTTTATCCTCCTTAACATTAACCTGAATCATAATAAGTTTAATCTCCTTGAAGTACTTATGAACACTCTTTGTACTTTGGCTTAAACTCCGCAACCTTTGATACAACTCTCTGTAGTAGTGGTTAGGCACAATATCCTTCTCATAATGGATTTCATCTCATCCCAAGTATCAAAATTCCTTTGGTAGTGCATCACTAATTGATCCCCCTAAAAAATAGCATAGTTAGTAAAAGCAATCACAACAAGCTTGATTTTCTTGAGCTTCCGATAATTATGATACTAAAAATCTACTCCACTTTCTTTTCTCACTCTACATAAATTTCTAAATTATTTTTCCCCTAAAAAATCAATATTTTCAACTTAATTGTATCTAAATCTCCACCAAACTCAGCATTATGGTCACGACACCTAGAATTACCCCTCTGGTTGAAATTATCATCATATAAATCCCCTTCATATCAATGATCCCGTTGTTATCCAAATCACTTCCCATTGCCCACGAACACATTATCAAAATCAATATTACCTATGTCTGTATTATAAGCGACAAACTCATCCATATCAGTGTTAACTCGCTTAACAACCTTCCTAACATTAAATTCTTTTTTATCAAGCTTATTTTGAACCCCACCATAACCATTAGAATGTTGCCTTACCCACCTATCTCCAAATTCATCAGCCATTTGATCCATTCATTAGTTCATAATTTGCATCTAAGTTACAATTTCATTTTTCCCTCTTTGTAGTGCAATGCTATTACTTAATTTAAACATATTTGAATCTGAAAAATTAGTTAGTTGACAAGAAATATATATCCCTCACTCACTCCCTCAAGTGTTTATACTCCTTTTGTGTTTACTCAAGGATTCATGGCAATTTACAAGATACTTTATGACAAGACGAAGACACATTAGAATTAATTAACGATATGAGAAACTAAAATTAAAACAAAAATAGCCAAGAAAGAATACTTTGTCGATGAATTTGCTAAAATAGTAACAACTTTGACCAATTTAAATAATATATTCCCACTCCGATTCACCTTAAAATTTACTAAAACATAGTTTCATATTGTATTTAGTATCTCTCTGTAAAATTTTAACTTCATTTGATGTATTATTTAAGAGATATGCCTTATCTTGCAAAATTGGTCAATAGGCATTTTAAGGAAAACTTTGAACCTAACTTGGTTTGTATCACCATATATGGATGGAATGTTTGAGATATCTATTTTATATCCCAATTGGAATTGCATGAAAATTCCACATATAGCTCCAGATGTGGGTCAAACAGTACACAAAGTCTAGTTTGATAAATTTACAACTTCTTAACCCAAATATTCAGAATTAAACCAATCAATTTCTCTTGGATCGTCTAATTTTTTGAACTTATAATAGGATCAATTGGTACCTCTAATAAATTCTTTGGTGATGCTCATTGATTTCCATCTTTCGAGGCTTTATAAGCCAAAAAAGTAGGGTTACAAGGTCAATTCTTTAGTAGGCATGACAATTTCACCTAAACCTAATGGATGTAAAATTTCTAGATCCGATCAGGTTTAGAGTCAAGTTTGGATAAAACCTGAAGGTCAGGTTTGTTTGGGTATAGATATTGGTCTACCCGACCCAAATTCGAACTCAACCTGAAATAAATAATCTTAAATTTTGATAAAATTACATGTATACCAAGATAATTATATACTAAATAGTTTTAAATTATAGCATTCAGTTTTAAATTTTGGGTTCAGGTTTCGAGTTCAGATCGAGTTTGAGTACAGATAGTACAAAACCTAATCTAAAGATATCCATTGCCATTCATATATATCTTGTAGTCACCCTGCTTCATCGTACAACGATGGGAATGTTAAAAAATTCATGTATTTTTTTTTAATATTTTTATGGTCTAATTTTAAACAAATTGGTCTACTAAATTATAGTTTGACTGAATAAGGGGTTTGTTTAGAAACTCATGTATTTTGGGTTAAGGAAAGGTAATTCAAATGAAAAAAAAATAACCTTTTAAATCAGAGAACTAATTATCCAGATTTTTTATACCCAACATAAAATATTTTCACTATTTGATTTTATTAAAATAATAATCAACAATGTTTAATTTTTAATTTTTTGGTCCTTTGGTTTTTTGTCCCATTTTCATCCTTTTTTTTATTCCTTTAAAGTTGCATTTATTTCGAATTGGGTCTGCTGGTTTATTTTGGCTACTTAGCTTATGAGATCTCACGATCCTAGAAAAAAAAATTTGATACTTGGTTGATGCTTAGTTTAAAAAAATCAAATGATATTTTATTGATTTGAAATAATTAAATCGTGAAGATTGAATGTGAACAATAAACAAATATTCAGCCCCTTTAACTTTAAAGAATAAAGGGTTGAATTGTATGGGCAGGGGAAAGATTAGCATAATTTTTTTGGTCACTTAATTTTTTTGTTTTTCAATGTAATCCTTTAATATTGAATTTATTGGAGATTCGACTTAAAAATTTTTTTTGGTTGCTTAGAAATAGGGGTCTCGTTATATCAAGGAAAAACTATGATGTACAGTTGATGCTCAATTTTGTAAAATAAAATTTTATTTTATTAATCTAGAAAAATTAAACTTAAGGACCAATTTTAAAACTTATAAAAATTATAGGGACTAGGGTCAATGGACATTGACAAAAAGGTTAGCGTGTGCATTACATGCTTCAACATGTAAAGGAAGTCATTGTGCTTTTACAATGCATACAACTTCCTCTAGTGTCGAAATGTCGTAATCCTTAATTTCTCTAGAAGCATCCTGGTAAGGCCATCCCAATGATGCAATGATTCTAGCAAGTAGAGGCATATGACAACTAATTTCATTTATTTTCTTCTCCTTGCACTTTTCTCTCTTTTGTCATTGGTTCACACGCCCATTCTCTTCAAAATAGCAAAACATCTTATAATTTTATATTTATATTAATTTTGGTTTTTATTCTTTAGATTGTTGTTTATTTTGTTTTTACTACCAGAAAATTAGTAAATACAAATAGAAACTATGATAGAATATTTTCATCAGTAGATTGTAGTGAATTTTACCAATAGAATATTCCCTCACCTATATTAGTCGGTAAACACCGATATAAATATTCTCTTTGTATATACCGAGGGAATTACACTGAAAACAAAGGAATTAAAAATAAACCAAAAAGTACGATGACATGCCATTTATACAAACGATATTACCAATTGATTAATACCGTTAGTAAAATTTATCCATAAACCCATCAGTAAATTATTCCCTTCTCTTTAGCACTGTTTATTATGTTGATTACAAGGGGTATCATCGATAAATTAATTTTTTCGGTATATTCCTAAGAGCTCTAGAACTGTTCACTTCTCAATTACATTGTTCATATTTTTTATTACATACGGGATCATCGACAGATGAATTCTGATGGTATTTTCTAGAGAGTTTTGGAACTGTTTACTTCTCAATTGAATTGTTAATTATTGTTCTTTGCATATGAAATCACCAACGGATTGAAAAGTCATCAATGATATTTGGGGGGTTTCTGAAAATTCTTGATTAAATTGAAAATTTAAATTAAATATTATAGATGAAATCACCGATGGATTGAAAAGTCGGTGGTGATATTTGAGAGGTTTCTGAAAATTTAAATTAAATATTACAGATAGAATCACTAACGGAATGATTAAAAATATTAATATTTAATTATCTATTAATAAACTCGTCGGTAAAATGTCCCAATTAAAATACTAAAATCCCTCATTTCATAACATATGCACATTTTCTTCTTCTTCTCCTCCTCATCCTCCTCTCTTCCCTTTCTATAAAAAACACCAACATCCCTTTATTTCTTTCTCTTCTCTTATCTTCTCTTCTCAACTCCTCTTCTCTTATATTCTCTTCCACGTGGAGGTATGTCTTCTCTCCTTTTCTTTTCTCTTCTTAATTTTTTTTAATTAACATACTTTATGAATTTATTTTTTCTTTTCTCTTCTCAGCTTCACTCACATTTAAATTAAGGTCATATTTTTTCCCTCTCTTTTTTGTGTTTTTATTTCATTATATTTATTTTATTTTTAATTTTTTCTGTTCTTAATAATTGTATGAATGTTGTTGTGGATTTTTTTTTCTTCATATGAGATCAATTTTGTTGGATTTTAGTTGGATTTATTTTAGATCTTAATTTATTTTTTTCCTGGATTATGGGTTTTAGAATAGGTTTTATGAGTTAGTGTTATATATTATGTTTGGAGTAAGTTCTAGTTAACTAAGAGGAGGACAAAGAGAAATTACAAACCTATTAGTTTTAGAACTAGTTGTGGATTTGCACAACACTATGGGGTTAGGTTTTTTTACTTTGTGTAAAAAAATGATGTTCAGGTGCTACAAACGCATTTTAAAGCAGAAAGAAAAATTCATGACTCAGGTCATAGATCTAATTAGGTAAAATAAATTGTTTTTATTTTAATTATATGATAATAATATAGGTAACGACAACAGATGGACCAAATTAAAAAAATTATCAAACTTGATAAAAATATATTTTTCCAAAAGAGGACAAACAACATAACTTAATTCTCAGCCAATTAAATATAGAAGAAAAACATTGGGTAAAATAAGACAAAAAAAGGCTCAAGTCAACCTGAGTTAGCATAATAAACTTGTAACCTGAATAATAAGGGTTGAGTCAATCCGGGTTAACCCACCAAAACCACAGCCCGAGACATGAGATTGAGAAAACCTGATATAATATAAATAAAAAAAACAATAAAGCCCATTTTTCTTTAAAAAAAAAACATTGTCAAAAGATGAAAGCTAGAAAGAAAATACATAAAAAAAAAAACATAACGTCAACTCGCGTTAACTTTTCAAACTCATGATCTGGGTTGTTAGACCGAAAGCACCCTATCTGAAAAAATAAGAAACCTCAATTCTCAACCTATCAAATGTTGAAGGGTGAAATTAAAAAAAAATCAATTAAAAGAATGATGATCAAAATTGAAATAAAAAATAAATTTTATTTTTTGATTAAAGAGTGAAATTAAAAAGAAAAATCAATTTAACAAAAGAACCAAAAAAATCAAATGAATGGGGATCAAAACTGAAATAAAAAAAATTTGATTGAAGGGTGAAATTGAAAAGAAAAATCAATTTAACAAAAAGACTAAAACAAAAATAACACAATAAAAAAATAAAGACCAAATTAGAAAAAAATATTATATCACAAATTAGGATTGAATGATGAAATAAAAAAACAAATCAAAATTTTATAAAAAAAAAACCAAGAACAAGAATTACAAATTAAAATAATAAGGACCAAATTTGATAACTCAGTAAATAAAAAAACAACTATGAAATTTTATATTATCAACATGATTTTCAATAAGGACGTCTCGACGCTTCCAATAACATGATCAAAAGTGGTGTTTAGCTGCTAGGAGGCATAACATGAAAAGCACGGGCTCCAATTATTTTTTTAATTATATTTTATATTTATTGAAATATCAAATTTCCTTTCAGCAAATCTAATAATAACAGAAAAATTAGTGTGAAAACACAAAAAACACCCTTAGATGCCAATTTGTAAAATTTTATTTTTAAAGGTTTTTTTATGGGAATGACAGAACTATCATTATAAAACATAAAAAAACATCCTTAGATGCTAATTTATAAAATTTTATTTTTAAGAATATTTTAATTTTATCACTATACTTTTAAAATAAAAAAATTATTTGATTCCGATTAATTTAACAATGACTAATAAGGTGTATTTTGTTGATTTTTTCACAATTTTATTTTGATATTTTTATAATTTATTTATTTAGTCAGCTTATTTTACTCAACCTAAAACCGGGGCCTTGTGTCATGTCAATCCCGGATGGTTTCATACCTATGTTAGGTCTATGCAGGGGCGGAAGCTTCGAGGGGTGCCAAGTACCTATGCATTGTAAAAGTACCGGAGATCACTAGGGCTGTAATTTTTTATTTTGAAACATTAATCCTCTGTCGTCTGTACGACGTTTTGTGTCGTAGTAGTTCAAGTGTTCGAGGAGACGAGTGGTAGTACAAGTTTATAAAAAGATATGCCAGGGGCGCCCACCGGGC
>Ga0325402_1004377_pt1 | contig 12998 bp, 8 predicted proteins | sample PopdelMetagenome_22_FD_207212 | JGI IMG/M metagenome (GOLD analysis project Ga0325402, IMG submission 207212) | Populus deltoides microbial communities from Bellville, Georgia, United States - Xylem-PdKOR-R3 | ecosystem: Host-associated > Plants > Phyllosphere > Stem > Wood/Secondary xylem... | reverse complement strand
CAGGCTCTAAATGAAGCAAGCAAGATGATGGTTCTTTAAGCTTAGAATTCAAAACCATTGAAAATATCCACCACGATGAAGGCATGAAGTAGTTTTTCCTTTGAATTTTTTTCTTAGAAGAATGAAAGAAAATGGAGAATGAATAATAGCCAAAAACAGCACGGATAAAACCCCAAAGAATGTTGCGAATAGAAGGGCTGTGAGGCCATGAGTGCACTGGCCACTGAACTAATATTGTGCCTCCAGCAAAAACTAGAATCATTTGAATCAATCAGCTCAATTTTTCATTTCATATATAATCTTGGTTAGTAATTAAAATCCATTGCTTTAACGTAACAAAAAAAAAATATCCATTTGCATTAAAAAAACGGTGAAACTGTTGAAACTCAAACCTTGGTAAAAGGTTTCGTTATTGTGGTTTATTTGACAGAACTCAACAGATAAGATGATCTGGATACACCCTTCAATTTCTTTTGTCATGTCCACTGATCCGCATGACAGACACCAATGCTCTAATTATACTCAGAAACTGAGGTCTATGTGCTCGATCTCAGCGAAAATCCATATCACTAACTAGCATCTTTGGACCAGCTGCAAACCCAGAGTGAGATAGGGTCGAATCTTCTTCCAACCATAAACTAATTTATTAAACAAGAGGCGGCCATTGAGAGGTAATTTCACAGCAAATGCTCATAATTTTGACTTTTGTTCACTGAAGCTTGGATCGATGCAGACGACAACCTGTAAAATATATGTTGTAAAGAATTGAGCCATCTTGTGATCATGACCTTTAAAAAGGAAAAAACATAAATAAAATGAACTGGAGCATAATAAAGTCATCATCCTGCACACCTTGCCAACGCTTTTACCCGAGTGAAGGTACTCAACAGCATCCGCAACAGAATGGACACCGTCAAATCTTTTTTGGTCTAACACAACCTGTTACAATTGAATAAAATCAGTTCAATCTCATGAGTTCAAGTGTACGAGACAGTGTTTGCAAATTATATTAACATCGTAAACAGGTTCCATTTTAATTGGAGGAGAACTCCCTTCACTTCCTCTTGCATGGCTTTAATCTAATACTTCCTACTTCACTCACAATTATTAGTCAATACTTAAGCTTCTAGGCTGCATCCAAACTAAAAGGATGTGATGAATTTGCAAAACTTGCAAAACAATACACAAAGTCTATTTAGTTTTGGCCATGCATAAAAGGCAGTAGAAGAACGTAATTTGTTCAATTCAAAGAAATCAGCATGTGCATTGGAAGAGAAAACCAGTGAGTGCGAAGGAAAAAAATTATCACCTTTATTCATCTCAATGATAGAAAGAGGAAAGGTAGGAGGTGAGCTTGAAATAGGGGGCCAACAAAGCAATTTAAAATATAGCCTCATACAGCTATCGTAGTTTGAAAAAAAGAACAGAAAAGTCTTTGAAATAATAGAACCAAAAGAAAGAATTACCTTGAGCTTTCCAGAAGCGAACATGTTATATAGTCTGTCTAGATGTTGTGCCCACAAGTGAGTATGTTGTAGAAGGAAAAAACCAGCCTGTAATCCACAAAAAGGAATCAAAGGCGGCCAGTATTTTTATCTCGTCCAGGATAGTTTATATAATGCTCCACTTGATTGCTGATGATCATTCAGTTCTAGCAAAAAGTACAAGGTTCATATATCTTTTCCATATCCTAAGAAGGCAGAATACGCTATGTGGTACATCCATGCTTCCATTGGCAAAAGCAAAGGCAAATCAAGATGCACAAAAACTCTACGCATCATAAGGGAAGAAAATAATTGGGTGCATTCAGATATGTAGAAGCAAGCAATGTGCAGATATGTAGAAGCAAGCAATGTGCTTACTTATAGGAGCTTACTACTAGTATATTTCACAAAGATGGGTTGTGAAATTAGTTCGAAAACAACAACTCTAACCCTTTAACCTTGACATACAGAACATTTTAGTTGTAGCAGTTGAGCTCGGGTAATTTTTAGAGTTTTCAGGTTTGAACATTATCATCAAGATTAGTATTCACTTGAAAAGTATATTAAGTTAGTGAACATGGGCAGGTGGTAATGCTAACTGGCCAAGTAATGGAATTACAACATTTAAAAAGCAAGATGTTCTTGCAACGCATACAAGAAACAAAATTATGTTGAATAATCACTACTCAACTGAGTAAGGACATCAAAATATTCCACGAAATATGAAAGTTAGAATGTAAAATAAGTAAAATAATGAACTTTAGATTCATAAAATGATATGGAAGTGTGTGATGACACCACATTCATAGTCTAGCAGCTACATACCACAGTTTGACTTCTTGCTAAAATCTTCTCACAGAGTCCTGTATAATTAGCTGGTGTCCATCCATGCTCTCCTTGATACTGGAAAAAAAAAAAGAATGAATCAGCTTATGGACAATGTATAATTTACAACGTCAATTAAGGCAAAAGATATTGCAAATTGTCAATTGCACATCAATACCAGACACATGTAATGTAGTATGCTCAAGGACAACCTCATAAATTTAACCATATGATTATTCAATTTGGAATATAAGAAATCTAACATGAAGTGAGGAATGGGAATTGACATGATTATGTTGACCGCATAAATTCGAAATAGCATTGAGTCTGTCCATCAACTTCCATTGAGATGATGATGAATTTCATTTTACATAAGTTATTTTTCATGTTGATAAGGTAAGAACAAACACAAGTTTTTCTCCCAGCTCTGTAAACATGAGCATCGCAGGCTAAAGTAAATAGTAGTTTGGCTTCACAAAAGGTATACCAAGGTGGTGTGCAAACAACATTCAAGTAATTTTAAAGTTTGTGATAAAACTAGATACAGTAATTTTTTGTAATTTAAAAGTGAGAAAAAGGAAAAATAAAATTTAAAATACAATCAATTGAGATGCTTGTCAAGAAAAGCAACCTGAGAAATCATTCCGATCACAATGAGTCGTCCGTGCATTGCCAAAGCATTCAAGCATAAATCAAACATGTCACCACCAACAGATTCATAGATGATGTCAATACCTTTTGGAAACTCCTTTTTTAGAACCTGGCAGAATTGAGTCATAAAATTCCTCAAAGCACAGCAATCAAAAGAATTTAATTGCACGATTCATGAAATTTCTATACTCAGATCCCATAATCTCCTATACAAGTGTGAGATTTACTTGGCAATAGTGAAGGCCTTTTGCACATTTAATAATATAGCTCACGTATTACAAGCCCACAACAGCTTTGTTCCATATTTGTGCAAGAGAAACACAACTAAATAAAAATTCTTCAGTATTGGCTCTAAATTTTTTATGCAAAATAGGATCATATTTCTTACAGATGTTTTAAATTTCCGACTTAAACAGTGTGCCAACAACTGCATCCAATCTCCTATAAAATCCCAATTGTTTGGAACTCTCTTTTTTTTGGAATGGAATATTTACGGAATCCCCATAAATATGATCAGACCTTATTCCATGTGATTTAACTCTTTCTTATTCTTAAGCAAGTCCACATGCATGGGCTTAATTCTGCACAATTTTGATAAGACTACTGTGTTTGTTGGGAAGAGGTAGGAAGGAGCGGGGATATCAGGCAGCCCTATTTGATGAATCAGTAATTCATTGTGTGGCATAAAATCACACATACATACCGTTTTAATATCTTCAGCTTTATAATCTATGACTCGATCAACTCCCAGTTGTTTTAAAAGAATTGCCTTTTCGTTACCTCCACAAGTTGCAACAACTGTATTTCCTGCCAATTTTGCTAGCTGCAAGTTAAGTATTCACAACATTTAACCATTGCCCATGTGAAGATGGAGATCAATGATTCGGCAAAGAAGGAAAGTCCTTTGAACATGGAAAAACTTAAATGAGAACTGATTGTTAAACTACCCACCAAGAAGAAGAAATATATGGGTAAAAGAAAACATACAAAATATATAGCTTATTTTCCAATATTTATGAATGCCATCATAGTTTGCATATCTGTCCACCTCTATCTGATAGAGACACACTAAAAGTTAAAAGTATTGTTCCAAAATGCATAGTATAAGGAGAATACCGTTGCAGTTCTCTCTTGTTGTTGTAATATCCATTTTTCATGTGGTCTTTACAAATCAATCATAAACTCCTCTCCTTTTTGTTGGATGATTATCAACAGTATATTTGGTTTTTGCGACATGTTAGATAATATAAAACATCATTTGTGGTACTTTCGTAATTGAACGTTGTGGGTCTTTCAGGTAGAAGAATTATATTCCTATGATAAAAACCTAAAGATGTTCAAACCTCAGTGACCTCTGTTCTGAAAGGAACAGCACAAACTTTCCTTTATACTCTATACTGCTAATTCTCCAACATATGATCTTTAAAAACAAGTGGAAATTTTTCCAAATGATATTCTAGAAAAGGGTATTTTAGTTACAATCATAGAATTAGAATTGTTCTTCCTGTTCACAACAAGGATTGAATCTATACGATTTTTCACAACTCAAACATGTAATCTGTTTTTCTATTCCAAGTAATTGATATGCTGTTGGAATATAAAATAAATTGAAATAAAAAATATGAAAGCATTACACACAGCCTAAATCACATTCAGCACTGTCTACTTTATGGATGAAGAATTGAAGACCATTCATATATGAAAAAAATTAAACCTGGACAGCAAATTGACCAGTCCCTCCTGCAGCAGCAGTCACAACAACTGCTTCTCCAGATTTCATTTGTCCACACTAGAAGTTCAACCAGAGAAAAATATTGTCAAAGGAAACAACCCAAATCATTGCGCAGATTATTATTAGATATATTCTAGAAAATAGTGAGACATTTCTGATGAGTAGTAACACCAAACAAAATATAAATTAATACAAAAGGAAGCCAGGTAATAGGCCAGAATTAACATGTGAAAGAAGCACGACCTTTTCAAGAGCAATTGATGCAGTCATCCCTGAAGTCAGCAAGGCAACAACTTCAGGATCTGGTCTAGGTACGGGAAGGATATGTTTTGCTGGAACCTAAATTGAGTACAAAAGCAGTTAAAAGCTTAACACTTGCATATTCACAAAATCAACATTTATACATCCAACAATCCTTCTTTTTTTTATCTAAAATCCCATTTATGATGTAGATAATGAAGCAAGTCTTGCTAATTGCCAAACATTGAAACAATTCTGTTTGGGACTTAATACCACTGTGAATTCAGAATAACTCCCAAAAGTCATGAGTGCAGCAGGAGTGCCAACTTTCAAGTCAGTTACAGATTCCCCCACTGCTGCAATTATTCCCACTGCCTGGAAACAAACGACATTAAAAGTCAGGTAGAAACCATAAATACTAACAGTCTGAAAAATATTATAATTAGTAGCCTCGTGATCAAGATTGTCTTAATGGGATTTTAATACGCACCTCAAAACCAACATCAAATGGAAGACTGGAGGTAAGGTCTTGTTTCTTGCCAGAGAAATAACGACCTGAGCTGAAGTTCACCTGCCAAAAGTTCATAGCAAGTCTTTGTTTAGGTATTCAATGCACAAGTGTTTTTGCACACAGATAGAATTGCATAATCATATGTCGAGATGGATGGATCATCAATGCTGGTGTCAATTGTACCAAAAGGGGGCAAAACAAATGACTTGACAACATGAGTGTTTCTTTCTCCAGCATTTTTCACAGCCTTCACATTCTTTTTTTATAAAGTGGTCTCTGTTCTGTGAATTAGCTGTTTTCTCTTATCAAATCCTCTCTGAAGTGAAGAAAATAGCAAATAATTTAACACACCTAGCCAGTATGGGCAGAATTGTAATCTGCTTCAACAAAAGTTATATTTATGATCGGTCATCTCATGAATTCGATAACCATCCTAGAAGATCTAAATAAAAGTCAAACAATAGTGTTGTTGCTGCAGCTGGTAACTGGTTACACAGTGAACCAAACAGTTCATCTTTTTTTAACAACAGGTTAAAGTCTGGAAACAACAATCAATGACCAAAAAAGAAAATGTAAATTAAAGTAAATTCTTTTGGGAATCGTGAACTTACATCACTAGCATTTACACCAGCATAAATGACTTTCACAAGAACTTGATGTGATCCAATGGGTAATCTCAATGGTACGCGCACTATGCGGGTAGCATTGCGAAAATTATGGCTCAAGGTCTGAACAACTCTGAACAGGAAAAAAAATGTATTGGTCACTGTCACTAACTGATTGGCAGATACTTGCCCTGTGAAATGTTCATGATAAAGTAATTGACAAACAGATTGATAAAAAAAAATTACATGCATGCTCTCTTCTGTGAGATAGAACAAGGTAATTAAAGAAAACCAAAAAGGCATGAGGCTTATATTTCTCAAATTCACAAGGTAAGCACCTTACAGAGATGGTAGTATCTTTAAGAACTTGCCATGAAACCAATTCCAAACTTTTCCATGAACCAAGTGGCTAAGCATGTATAATTGGTAAAGAAAAAGTGTCTATACATCATTTACTTATCCACTATACATACCAATAATTTATACAGCTATTTTTAGCAGTCTTCCGCCTTGACTTTGTTTCCATTGGTTAGTGATTTTACTACTCGCACGCTATTTTTGAAATAAATCAGTAAGCTGAGAAAGGAATAGAAGGGAGTGTCCATGCAATAATTTTGGACCTTTAAACATGTGGAAAAAAGAATTATAAAGAAAAAGGCAATTTTTGGATGGAAGGGTGGCATCCTATCTTGATGAAGATAAATCTAGCAGAGTATTTAACGAATGTGAATTAACATTGAATTGAAGTCTAATAAACAGAAACCATTAAAAAAAGTGGAAGTCATAAGTTTGACATAACTTCACTCACAGTTTCTCATAACTCAGAGGAAGTTGAAGGTTCACTGGGGCTTGGTATGACACTCTTCTTTTGGAATTTGAAGAACGCACCAAGTATTTTGCTTCTTCCATGGGAGTGGGCCAATACTCCATGCCCCTCCGATTTGTAATCCATAGGCAAGAACCAGCTTTACTCTCATCACTGATAAGCTCAAAAGCACCTTAAAAAGGCAGAAACATTGGAGTTTCAGAATTTTTCTTTAGAGAGAGAGAGAGAGTTTCAGTGACAATTGATATCAGAAGCTAGTGTCAGGAAAAAGAACTAGGTTCAGTGACAACTGATAGTGTATTGTTAAAAATTCTTTCTGACATGTAGTATATAGCAAGCAGCCAATAGGTAAGTAGTGATACAGGGGGGAATTAAAAACAACTAAATAATCTTCAGGAACTTGTACAAGAGATTGGAGAAATGTTTCACAAGTACAGGAGTAACAATCCAATACAGGCATTATTAAATATTTCTGAATTAATAAAGTAATAGTTACTTATTTGGAAGAAATATTATACTATACCTTTGACAACCATTTTCATAGGAACAAAGCCTCCCATCATGTCAATAAATTTAGAATCGATTTTCTCTCCCATCTCTGTTTTGACAAACTGCATCGGATTTTCCAACAAATAAAATAACTATCCATGGTAAGAAGTACACCCACTGTGTGCTTGTATATTCATACAAAAAAAATAAAATGCCACAATTTGAATCGATGTTTAGTTAAAAGTTCTTAGAGATGGATTGGGAAGAAAAGAAGGGAGACAATTGGTTTCATAGAAATAGATTTATCGGCATAAATCAGGAACAGAAATATATAATCCTGATCGTGACACTACTCCAAGAAGAATAACAGGGATGAGCTGATGCTATAATTGCCAATTTAACTTCCATTCAAAAAGGTCTGCAGATAGCATGAAGTGATGACCATAGTACACAGAAGCCTAAGCTATTATATGATAAATTTAACTTCTATATTTACTTATGAGACTATGGGATTTTTTTGTTTATCATGATAAGTCTTATTGAAGGAAAAGGGAAACAAATAGGAAAACGTTATTCCCTTATACCCTTTTAGAAAAAAGAAAGAAAGAATTCCAACCAAACCAGTGAAAAGAAAAAAATGAGTAAATAACTAGTAGAACTACACAAGCTTCGATGTTATAGCCTCACCTCAGGGCAAAGCACATTGATGCGTATACCCCGGCGTTTATACAGAACAAGTGATCTAGTGAACATAACAACACCACCTGAGAAACAAATCTTATGAGCATCGGAGTATTTGAGATGGAAATTCATACACTTGTCTGGATTATTCATTGATTAGGATAAAAAAGTACGCAGTGATCAACACAAAGTTGATGGAATGGAAATCACCAGACCTTTAGAGCCAGCGTAGATAGGATCATGATACATTGGATAAAGACCAGATGCAGATCCCAAATTTATAATAACTCCAGGCTTCTGCGCAGCTAGCATACTGTTTATCTGTCCAGAAATTGCAGTTAATAATTATTCAGTAACCAGATATTTTCATGGACAAACAAATGAAAAATGATAAGCTCAAGTAAGATTACCGCAAGGTGAGTACAATCAATTACTGAAAGCAAGTTCACATTAACAGTATGCTTCCACGAATGAGTACCATCTGTTTTATCTTCATAAAATGGTATGGGATTACTGATTCCAGCACCATTAATACAAATATCCAACCCTCCATATGTTGCCACATGCTTCTCAAAAGCAGCAGCTAAATCTCCTATTCACATCACCAAAAAAATAAAAAATAAAAAATCAACATAACCATCACAATGGCACGACCTTATATGCAATCAAAGTTTAAATTTAAATCCAAAATGATAATTATGAATAAACTTACTTGATTTTGATACATCGCATCTAATAAAAAGAGCAGACGGAAATCCCAAATTGGGATGGAATTTGGCATTCTCTTTCTCGACAAGTGACGCAACTTCCTTTCCTTTTTCTTCAGAGAAATCAATAACAGTCACGAATATCCCCTTCTCTCCAAGAGCTAAACTAAGCGCTCTCCCTATATATAGACAAATCATAAATACATAAAAAACTAACAGATTAAGTATCATAAAATGAAAAACTGAGCTTCGCTGATTCGAGGATATTCAGATAAAGTGAAGCTGATTTTACTAGCAGAAGTTGATTGATTAAGAAGAAAAAAGGGCAGTTTCATTGATTGATCTTAAGCTGGATAATCACAAACGCGACAAAGAAAATACCGATTCCAGAGGCACCGCCAGTGACTATAGCTGATAAACCTGGTTTGATTTCCATTTTCTTTTTAGTTGTGGTGAAGATATTATTTTATTGGTTTTATAACAGAAAAGGGGGGGTGGGGGCGTGTGATAATGCAAGAAAGAAGGATTGGAGGAGTGGAGTATTCTAATGGCGGGCTGGATTGGTTTTGCCGGATGGTAAGGCTGATTTTGTCGTTGTCTCGGTTCAAAATTCGAGGGCTGATATTTTTATTATTATTAATATAAAATCCAGATTAGCTTCTACATATTATAATTAATTTTAAAAAATTTTAAATTAATAATCATAAAAACCTCATATAATCATTATATTACTGACCAGTGATCAATCATCGTATTATCAACTAGGATCTGGAGAACTAAAATAGGATTTTGACAATTAATCTGTTTGAAAATACATGCAAATAGTGTTTTTAAAATTTATTTTTTATAAAAAGTTAATTCTTTTTATATAATTTATATTGTTTTGATGTATTAATTTTAAAAATAATTTTTAAAAAATAAAAAATATTATTTTAATATATTTTAATATAAAAAAAATAATAACAGCCACATTTTCAAACACCCTACTTCATATAAAGTTTTCAAGTTTGAGACACGTGGACTAGAGGCTTTTCCAGCATTGTGAAAATATGGGGAAATTTTTTCTCTCCTTTTATATGGGTTTATACCTTATATTTGTATTTTCCCCTTTTTTTTCATATGCAAGGAGAAGCGTGTTTCGTTTCGGAATTCATATAAGAATCTCATATTTTTGACGTGTCTATTTTTAAGAACAAGGGTTCATTTTACCCTTTTATTAGCACGAAAATTAAATTCGGAAAAACTATAATATTTTACAAGCTAAACGAGCAATGAGTGGTATCATGATTTTTTTAAAAAATAACTTTTAGCACTTGTTTTGAATGTGTATTATTCAACTGTTTTATAGTATTTTTTTTATATAATTATAATCTCTAATATATTAACTTGGATTATTTAATCTAAATAGTTTTATATGAAACTTAATAGTACGTAATTAATTTATATTGTTTGATTTTTAAAACAAATAGATAAATTTTAATTGTACTAAAAGCATATGATGTGAATGGATCTTAATAGTAAAAGCATAAATAAAAAGTTTACAAACATTTATTTAAATAAATCATTTTAAAATTATAAAAATGTATCAAGAGAAATAAAAAAAAATTAAATCGCTGTTTTAATAATATATTAAACTTTGATGTTCACTTTTAGATTTTAATATTGTTGATGCTTTTTTGGGTTACGTGGTTAGAAAATATAAAAATAACAGAATAACAAGATTGACCTATTTCTTGTTTTTTTTTTTTTAATTTCTTCAATGATATATAGTTTTTCCCCTTAATTAGAGTTGAGGTAGGATATACATATCAGTGCTGGAGATATGTTATAATATTCATATCATATTAAAAGTATAATAGTCAATCGAGATTCTCACTTTTATGTATAGTTTATGAATCAATAATAAATTAAATTTTCAAATAGGTTCATGATTAAGTATAATATTCCCTAGCTACAATACTTTTTTTTTTTGGATTCGAGGAAACCTCACTCTCCGGAAAGCGCACTTTGTGGGTCCAAGTGAGGGAGTAAAATTCCGGCTGTCCCAGGCTCTTATAAGAGGTGCACGCCCTGACTCGAACTCTAGACCTACTGTGCAGATCTCAAACCCTTTGCCATCATACTATGCTTCTTGGGGACCTAGCTACAATACCCTAACAATTATTTGCCATTTTTTTGTAAGAAAAAAATTTGTTAGCAAAATTCAGAAGATAGCACTTCATGTAATGATCATTGTTGATCAACTATTATCTCAAAACAATATTTTATAAATATCAAGAATTTTTTTTTAATTCTATAATCCATATTTTACATTTTGAAACAATAGTACCGCAATGCCTTTCTATCCACGCGCGCGCGCGTGCATGATCCAAATTTACGGTGCTGATTGCGGAATGCAGGTGTCTACCTTTTAAAAGAGTATTCCTCGCCAAATTATCATCTAATGGATTCTATCAGAGCTTCGTTATGATTTATGTCAAGCTGTTCCGCCGTTAAATTAAATGGATGGAATATGCATGCGTAGTCTAGGAATGCTATGGTGGACTGAACTTGGCCCGGCCATTAGGCATGCCGTGATCGTTCTTCTGTATTAATTCTCATATCATAGCAGTGCTGCATGGCGGGAAATTTTCGGGCACGAAGCAGTAGATTACGCAGGACTGCTGCTACGAATACAAAACACGAATTAATCAACACTGTTTGGTCGGATTGGTGTTGATTAACCCTTCTCCTGCTTCGTGGAGCAAGATTAGTATGAAAAAGAAAAAAGAGAGAGAACATTTCAACTTACAACGGCCGAGCGCACGAATGGGTTACGGCCTTAAAAATAATGAGAAAACAATCGAGTTTTTACACGAAGCCGCCCGAGAGTTTCTTGCACGACATTTCCTTTGTCTGCTCACTCTCCCAGTACTTTTATTAAGCAGTAACCCACAATCCAATTATAGAAGACAAGCAATGGCATCAAGATGTTTGTTTCTCGTTGTCCTGACACGGCATCTATTCATTGTTAACTCATTCACGGAGGATATTCCTTTCGAAGTCTAGGCATCAAAGCAAAGCCAAAAGATACCCATTGTTGACTTTTGTTCGATAAGTGTGTTTTTTCCTAGATATATGGTAGGTTTTTTTTTAAAGTACAATCTTTTTAAAATAAATTACATTTTATAAAAATAAAAAATAAATACTTTTTATATAGATCCCATCAAAAAAAAGTCAACAACATCTCTATCCCAAACATCATTTTCATGAATTTCCAGGCGGCAGCTTCTCTATCGTATGGCAGTATTTGTCCGTTTGGGGGCAAAAATCAGCAAAACCCCTCTCTTCTTTTTCCTGATTTTGTCCATTGCCCTCCACCTGTAGCTTTCTTCAAAATTTTCCTTCAAGTTCGTCGATCTGGCTTCAAATCTGTCTCGACATTTTAACAGAAAAATAATATAACAACTATTGTCAATTGGAGCAAATTGACCACATGTATAGCATAATGTTATAGAAACAGAATAAAGGGTTTTGCCGAATAGTATCTTCTCTCGGTTGACGTAATGGGAGCCATTCAAACAATTCAAGACTTCTAAACTTTTTTGGAAGAAAATTCTCAGGGCCAAAATCGGTGCTTTTTCCCACGGCAATTTACAGGTCGATATGTACCAAAACCATATCAATCAGAAGAGTGCTTTTCAATCCTGATAGGTATGGATTAAGTCAGGTTTTAAATTTGCTGCTCACATATTATTAATTTGAGTCCTATAAAATTTTAAGGTTAATAAAAATTGACATATTATTAATTTGAGTCCTATAAAATCTTAGGGTTAATAAAAATTTATATAATTGTTAATTTTAAAGTTCGTAAAATTAATCAAAATACACATAAATTGGCCTGAATATCAACATTGATCTAAAAAAAAAGAATGTTTTTCACTCATACGTGAACTAAAAATGCTTTATAAGGCCAGTACTACAATAGCTAGCTCGATCATGTTCGATAGAAGTGTTATAATGCTCTCCGTTTCTTCGTTCGTTCGTGCTAACAAAATTGCCAGGCCAGATTCAAAAGAAGGGAAAAGATCACCGTGCCAAAAAATAAGTGTAAATCATGTCTAAATCGTTATGCTGTATATTTTGGCCACACGCATAGTACTTCGAAACTAAAGTAGCTTCAGCCTCGAGAGTCTTATACCTGTAACTTTAATTATATTTCAATCAGATCCTTATGTTTTAATTTATCATCCTCGATCTTGTAATTT
>Ga0325402_1004376_pt1 | contig 12998 bp, 10 predicted proteins | sample PopdelMetagenome_22_FD_207212 | JGI IMG/M metagenome (GOLD analysis project Ga0325402, IMG submission 207212) | Populus deltoides microbial communities from Bellville, Georgia, United States - Xylem-PdKOR-R3 | ecosystem: Host-associated > Plants > Phyllosphere > Stem > Wood/Secondary xylem... | reverse complement strand
AAGTATCAATAACTCCTTAACTAAAGCATGTTTTATAATAACATATCTAATAATATAAGATACCTTTAATTTATGGTAAATGTTCATCTTAAATGCAGGCCTATCACATAAAATGAAAGAATTGATTAATGAGTTGAAGCATTGAAATTGAAAGGACAAAGAGATGGCCAAACTTAAAAAAGAGATGCCCGTGCAGTCCAAACTAGAACACTGTTTGGTAATTGGGTCATATATGGAGCTGCAGATCTTGGATTTAGGTCCATTTTATATGGATGGAAAGATAATACATAGACCTATAACTTTCATGTGGAGCTAAAGATTTAAAAAGGCCGTTTTCAAGTCCAAATTGTAGCAACAACGGAGAAGTCCGAATCTGTCCTGCAACCCAGACACTATTCAGTGTTCAACCCATATCTCGAGTTCTAGAAGTCTAAATGACCTCATCTTTTTTTTCCTAGAAATCTAAGACAATTTCCTAGAACTTTCATGGGAGAATCTATTCAAATCCTGACATTATCAATGACATTTTTGGCAGACAAAAAGATAAGGATTGTCACCAAGTCAAGATGTGGCCACCCATTCATCAATTAGTCAACAAATCTATAGTTCTGAATTTTGGCCTATTAAAGGAGGAATTTTCCATGTATTTAGGCATCTTGGTATTCAGATCAAGATCATGCTCTTGCTCTCTCTTTTGTAATACTTAAGTTTTGTTTATGCCTTTCATTTCCTTTTCTTTACTTAGTTAACTTCTTTCTCATTTATGTTCTTATCTTGTTTATTTATGTTTCTTTCTTTCATTATGTTTAGTTAAGTTAATTATGTCAAGGTGAAAAGCGTACACTAATGGTGTAAGAATAAGTTAATATAAACTTAACATGGACCCTAATGTTGGATACTAACATGCTTTATATTTGTTATCTTATTCACTTTTAATACTTTGCTTGTTAAATGGTTAATCTAGATTTATGTTGTATAACCGACACCTGAGCTATGAAAGGAACTTGATTTGTTGTTAACATAAGTTATAATCATGAATGCCAGACAACATTTATAAGTATTAGCATTATTCGAATAAGATAACTAATGTAATTATGTTAATAATTTATAATCTGATTGGAACCTCCTTTGTGTGTGGTTTCCAATTGAATAAAAAGAGTTTATACTATACTTGTTTGAAATACCATTAGTGGATCTTCTAACCTTGACATTTATTGTAATCATTGTTTAATCATTACGTTAATCTTCATCTCAAAGTTCTCATCAACTTCTTCTTCTTCTTCATCTTTATTATTATCATTATTAATAGTATTATTGGTATCATTATTATTATCAATACTACTACTACTACTACTACTACTACTACTACTACTACTACTACTGTTGTTGTTGTTGTTATTGTTATTATTGTTACTATTGTTGTTGTATTATTGTTGTTTATAATTTATACAATTAACCTCCTTGTGGTTCGACCCCTGTCTTGCTGGGTTATTTATTACTTCGACACTCCTGCACTTTGAAAAAGACATCAATCTTTTGGTCGTGTCATTATTCACAATTATCTCAGTATCTATATTTATCCATGTTAGCTTGTAGGGTTTAGGGTGACTTTTAGTTGCCAGCTGAAGTTTCTTTACTAACTCTACGGATACCACATTCTCGCTGCTCTCACTACCTATGAGACCACTCCTTTCTTTTTCCACCTCGGTAGGTCACTCATTACAATGAGACCACTTTTTCCTTTTTATCTGGGCAGGTCACTCATTACAATGAGACCACTTCACATTTTTCATTTGGGTAGGTCAAATCAGGGGCTTAATTGCACAAATATTGAAGTTTGATGGGCAATTAGGGATTTGATTAAAGAAATCTGAAACCAAGGACCAAAATGAAAAACATGTGTAAATAGAGGGGTGGTAATTGACCGGATCAGGGACTAAATTTAAGAAATTAAAAGTTTATGGATCAATTAAAGGTTCGATTGCATAAATTCAAGACCAAGGATCAATGTGAAAAAGGCGGCCAACTTCAGAGCCGACAATTAAATTTGACAAGGATGCAATTTAATTGATATTTAAAATCAAAATTACTATTGAGGACTTGATTGAATAAATCACAAATTAAGGAGTGAGTTGGATGCTGACATGTTTTTGGTGCCATTTCTTTTAAATGAAACGGCGCGTTTTGGTAAAACGGCACCGTTTCATCCACTATTTCAAAAAAAAAAAAGCAAAGACCCAAACGGTGTCGTTTTGAACGCCACTGTGGGTCTTCTTCTTCCCCTAGACACGCAAGGCAGGGGAAGAGAAGATTTCCTTCCCCTGCTTTTCTCTTCCCCTTTTCTCCAAAACAACTTAAAAAGACGCCGACAAAAACTACCCACTTGCTTGTCACGTGGTGGAAAAATAGAGGGGACGTACCCCTTGAGCGGTTGCACAGTGGCAACCTCGGCCACCCTACCCTTGCGCCAAGACTAGGCAGGGGTAGTAGGGCTGTCTCTCCCCTTGTTTTTTTGCCTATAAATACAAGAGGGAGAGAGAGCAGAAGGGGGAGCGAAAAGAAGGAGCAGAATAGAAGAAGGAAGGAGCTGAAGCCGAAAGAAAAAAGAAGAGAATAACAAAGGAAGAAAAGAAAAAAAACAGAGAAGCAGATGAGAGAAGAAGAAGGATCGCCGCCTGGAGCCACCGCTATTTCACCACCAGCATCATCGCCAACGACGGCAGCCACCGCAGGTCAGCTTCCCCCTCCTCTTCCACCTCTTTCTTCTTCTTCTGCATTTTGTTCTCCACTGTTCACATTGCATGTGAACAGTGGAGAGGCTCACTGCTGCCGGCCCGGCCCAAATGGTTGGGCCAGGTTCGACCCAATACAAATTTTTTTAAAAAAAAAAATTGTAATTTTTCTGTGTATTTTTCTACTAAATTTTGCTTGATATTAGTTTGTATTTTTATACCGTAAAAATACAAATCCGGTATTAAAATACTCAATTTCCATCAAAACATAAAAAAATATTTTTGTTTTATGCATATGACCAAGTCTCAAAGCTAAAAATCATATTGTATTTTCATACAATAAAGAAAACTTCAAAAAAAAATATGTTTTAGCATGCATTTTGGTTTTAATAACCAGTTTATTAAAATCACGAGAATTTGGCCAATATTTCAAAAATTTCAAAAAATATATATATTTTTGTTTTGTTTTAGTATCAGGGATTGTGAATTTATATGTAAAACGTATTCCCGATATTAAAAAGGTATTTCTTTTGACGACATAGAACAGTTAGGTTTTTACCTGATAAGATAAGGATCTCCTTACAGAGGAGAACCTTTCTTAAATCATAGACAAACTGATAATTAGAAACCACAACAAGACCTTTGATTTTATCAGATAACAAAATAATGCAGCTTACCTTAGGTAGGGTATCGTTAGGGTGCTAACACCTTCCCTTTACGCAACCAGTCTCCGTGCCCGATCTCTAAGACCAGTTAGGGTTCTTAGTTTCCTAGTGACCAGAATAATAGGTGGCGACTCTCATTCAAATTTTCCACTGATAAAAGACAAGAATTCCTCATCTTCCTATATTTGCTAGATAAACTTACATATACCCTGAGGATGGACGATCGCCATGACAATGACGAAGATATTGATAAAGGTCATAGGGGTTTTTCTAAATATAGCAAGACTAGGCCTACTAGACATTCTTATAAGAGGATTAAATTTTGTTTAAAGATTTATGTCATAACTTTTAATGGAGATTTTAGTATTGAGTAATTTATGGATTGGCTTACTAATTATGAAGAGTGATGGAATATATGAGATTGTTTAAGAATAAAATAAGGTATTCTATTAGGATGTTATTGAGATGAACAACGTTTTCATGGTAAAAACAAGTCTAAGATACTTTGTTGGTAAAAGTTAAGATGTGTATTTAAAGTTAGTTGTTGCATGAAATAATTATTAAGGGATAGATTTAATCTCTTAGATTACGAGTATAAATAAATAAAGCTCAAATCTTTTAATTATAAGGAACTAGTTGATGCAATCAATGATCCCAAAGCTAATTTGAAGTCGAAGTCAACCACAAAGGATATAAAGTGCTTCAATTAAAGCATGACATAACTCAAGAGTTCTTCATAGAATGGAATTCAAATTCTTTGGAATGGTAACTCCTTAAACCATCCTCACCTCAACAAGACAAGTATAGGCATGAACCTTTTACAGTATACTAATTAATGTTATCTCAATAAATCCAAGTAACTTAGAGGCAATTAGATAATCGGTTAATCTCTTGGTTCTGACAATGTGATCCATTCTCCCCAGCCAAGGTGGTTGGTGGCTAATGGTCAGTGTCTGATACTTACAAAGGCCCTCTTTGATGAATTTAGGGCCTTTTCGATACTTAAATAAATATTTTTTTTAGTGAAAAAGCTATCATACTTTAGAGAAAGACTATGAAAATATATATACCATAGAAAACAAAGATTATGAACCTCATGTTGGAAGGATTTATAGTTTAATTATAGCTCATGAGTTTTGTTTTTTTCTGGAAAAAAAGAGGCTAAAGTGTAAGCTAAACATCTTTGACTCATTAGGATAAAATATCTCTAACTCATCATAGAGTAAAATATCTCTTACATATCAGAGTAAAATATTTTTGACCTATCAGAATAATCATTGAGCTTAAGATTCTTTGGAGCTAAAAAAACCATTAGCTTGGCACCTAGCTGAGTCCAAAGACGGTGGGTGTGAAAGTTTGTCAGAACCATACATGTCTAGGCTAAGCGCTTGGTTGTGCCTAAAGACGGTGGGTCTGACAGCTCGACAGACCTATACATGTTTGGGCTTAACGCTTAGTTGTGCCCAAAGATGTTAGGTTATTACCATGTCTTTGGTTATTTTGTTATAAAAAAAGGTCCAAGTAAAACCACAACAATATTGATACATCACTAATAATGATGGAGATGAGCTGAAGAAAAGCAAGAATTATGCTTTCACAAAAAAAATAGCTTGAATGATGATAACGAACTGAGTACAAATAAGCAAAGAGCTAGCAAGATGTTTCAACAAAAAAAGACAAACATGACTTGGGTAACATAATGAATGACATATGGGAACTGGAAAGTCATGAAAGGATTTTCACATGTCAATAGAGAAAGAATTTCATTAATAAAAGATACAAATTGTAAAGTAACAATGATGATTACATGTTTTCAGTCAACAAATCAAATACATGCTACTTTGTGAATAAATAGACTAGTCACAATACTATATTCAAAATATCTATTATTTTAGAATGACATAGTTCAATTTGTGATAGATAAATTAAGAATGACTTTTTACAAGTAAACGAGACTGACATGAGACACAAATCCCATTAACTTATTCTAAATAATTTTCATTGTAATAATTATTTAATTATTAACATGTTTTAGAAGTTGATAGTATTATAAAACTATGTTTCAAGAAGTATACAATAAAAAAATAATATAATTAATAAAGTGTAAATAGAATATATAAGAACAATGGAGATTTGGGGGATGAAAAGAGAGCACTTTTTTTTCATATGAATTTGTAGTTATGTGTATGTCTATCATATTCTCTCAACAATTCTCCTATTTATAGGCACATGTATATAAATGCTTGTAAGCTCAAATGTCATAAGAAGATGTAGATTCAAATAAACTTGGAGATATTCAAATGAACTTGATGATGATGAATGAACATAATAATAAAAGGGTGTAGAAAGACACATGGGCATCCATATACAATGTATGATTTTATAATACTCATTCTTGGATGTCTATTGTTCAGCCTTACGCATTGAAAACTACCTCATTAAAAACCTTGCTAGGAAAACCCAATGTGACAAAACCTATACCAAGGAAAAAAGAGTGCAATGCGTATTAACTTCCCCTCACGAATATATCATCTCAAGTCTTTAAACTGTCTCATTCCAATATTGCTTCGCAATTCGTCAAACATTGTAGTTGGTAATGCTTTAGTGAACAAATCTGCTAGATTATCTTTCAATCAAATTTGCTGAACAACAATGCCATCACACTTTTCAAGGTGATATGTGAAGAAGAATTATGGTGAGATGTGCTTTGTCCAATATCCTTTGATGTAGCCTCCTTTTAACTAAGATATGCATACAATATTGTCTTTATACAGTATGGTTGGAGTTCCTCTACTAGAGGATAAACCATATGTTCCATGAATATGTTGAGTCATTGATCTCAGCTATACACACTAACGACTGGCTTCATAGATTGCAAGTATTTTAGCAAGATTAGATGAAGTGGCAACTAATATTTGCTTTGTAAATCTCCATGATATAGCAATATTACCACACATAAAGAGATAACCTGTTTGAGATCAACCTTTATGTGGATCAGATAAAAATCCTGCATCAGCACACCTAACTAATTCATGATTAGCATCATTTGAATAAAATAAACCCATATATGTATTTCCTCGTAAATAACAAAAAAAATATGTTTCATTCCATTCCAATGTTTCCAGGTAGGAGAAAAAATATATCTTGCTAGCAAGTTCACAGAGAATGCTATATCAGGTCGCGTATTATTAGCAAGGTACATGAGCACACCAGTTGCACTAAGGTATGGTACTTCAGGACCAAGTAATTTTTTGTTATCCTCATGAGGTCTAAAAGGATCTTTTTTCACATCAAGTGACCGAACAATCATTGATATACTTAATAGGTGTGCTTTATCCATATAAAGTTTTTTAAAGACCTTTTCTGTGTAAGTTGACTGATGAATGAGAATTTCATCTGCTAAATGCTCAATTTGTAGGCCAAGAAAGAAATTTGTTTTTTCCCAAATCTTTTATCTAGAACTCTTTCTTTAAATAATTTATTATATTTGGTATCTCTCCATAAGTTCCAATAATATTTAAATCATTAACATACACAACAAAAATAACGAAATTAGATTCTGACTTCTTTATGAAAACACATGGGCATATAAAATCATTATTATACCCTTCTCTCAATAAATATTCACTAAGACAATTATATCATATGCATTCTGATTGCTTTAAACCATATAAGGACCTTTGTAACTTGATTGAGTAAAATTTTTCGGGATTTGAATTATATGCTTCAGACATTTTAAATCCTTCAGGGATTTTCATATAAACATCATTATCAATTGACCCATATAAATAGGTTATGACTACATCCATTAGACACATATCTAGCCTTTCATAAGTTGTCAAGCTAATGAGATACCGAAATGTAATTGAATCTACTACATGAGAATATATTTCATCATAATAAATGCTAGGTCTTTGTGAAAACCTTTGTGCCATAAGTCGTGCTTTATATCTTACGATTTTATTTTTCTCATTTTAGTTTTCGCACAAATACCCCTTTAATTCTGTTTGGATTGCTTCTTTTCATTTGGCAAATCATTTCTACTTCGACATTTTATGACAAATTTAGGCTCAAGATCCTTATTTTTATTAATTATATCAAGCAATATATTATATGAAAAGATATTGTCGATAATTATTTCATTTTAGTTCCATCCTTTCTTTGTAGAGACATAACTTATTGAGATCTTCTTATTTTTACTATTTTCAGGTACTTGAACCTCTTCTAGGGTTTTATGATCAGTTATGTCCATCTCCTCATGAATATTTTCTTTCTCAATAATGCCAATTTGATTATTTGCTCTTTTGTTTTAGGATTTTTGTCTTTTGAACCAGTTAGTCCACCACGCTTCTAGCATGCCATAGACTTATTTCCTATAATTTTAGTAGATTGTCCTACTAGGAGTTCAATTCATGCTGGAGCATTTATAGCTGGTATATGAGATTTGGTTACTCCTTTTGAGTTACTGAATGCATTCGGTAGTTGATTTGCAATGTCTTACAAATGAAATATCGTTTGAACTTCTTGTTCACATTGTTTTATACGAGGACCAAAATTCAATAATGACAATGCATTCCATGTAATATATTTATCCAATTGTTTAATTTCTCCCCCTAATGTTGGAAACATAATCTCATCAAAATGACAATTAGCAAATAATGCTGTTAATAAATCACCTATTAAGGGCTCAAGATATTTAATTATTGATGGGGACTCAAACCCAATATATATTCCTAGCCTCCTTTGAGGACCCATCTTTGTACGTTATGGCGGATAAATTGAAACATATACCGCACAACCAAATATTCTTAGATGGGTAATGTTTGGCTCATGACCGAAAAACCAATTTTAATAGGGAGAATTTGTGGTACGTTGTTGGCCTAATGTGTATAAGTGTTGCTGCATGTAAAATAGCGTGCCCCCAAGTAGAGACAAGAAGTTTTGTTCTCATGTGTAGTGATCTTGCAATTAACTGGAGGTGTTTAATAAGTAATTTGACAAGACCATTCTGAATATGAACATGAGCAACATGATGTTCAATGTTTATCTCAAGTGACATGCAATAATCATTAAATGCTTGAGATGCAAATTCATCAGCATTGTCAAAGCGAATAGTCTTGATTATATAATCTCAAAATTGTGCTCGTAATGTAATAATTTGACCAAGTAATCTTGCAAACGCCAGATTGCGAGTTGATAATAAACACATATGTGACCATCTTGTAGATGCAACTACTAAAACCATAAAGTATCTAAATGGTCCACAGGGTGAATGAGCCCACAAATATCACCTTGGATACGTTCTAGAAATCTTGGGGATTTAGTCCCACTTTTAGCTGGTGATGGTCTAATGACCAATTTGCCTTGAGAACAAGAGGCACACGAGAATTCCTCGAATTGAAGAATCTTCTGGTTCTTCAATAGATGACCATGTGAATTATTGATAATTCTTCACATCATTATTGATCCAGGATGACCCAACCGGTCATGCCAAATAATAAAATGATTTGGTTCATTGAAGTTCTAGTTTATTATTGCATTGACTTTGATTGTACTAATATTTGTGTAATACAAACTTGAAGATAAAACAAGAAATTTTTCCAACATTTGTTTTCCAGTAGAGACATATGATATGATGTAAAGATATTTTATACCATTATCATTAGCAGTCTCAATATGTTAAGTCATATATATTTGAAACATAGTAGATTTCTCCTTGATTTAGTAGAGAACAAAGCATTATCAATAATAAATCTTGTTCCATTAGGAAGCATTATATTAACTTTTCCGGAGCCTTCAATCAAGTTTGTTGAACTTGATATTGTATTCATTTTTGCTTTCATCATTCTCATATTTGAAAAATATTACTTATTGTTGCGATGTCGCGGTCGAACAAATTAATTACCCTTATCTTAAAACACAATACACAAGATAATATAAAGCAAGTAGGGGGTCGATCCCACGAGGAAGGTTCAAGTCAGATTTTTATGCTAGATGACATGTAATTTGGAGGGGGGGATTTGGATGTTATCTAGGCTAAAGCAAAAGAAAATAGAAAACTATCAAGCGAAATTAAAGAAAATCAGAAAATTATCAAGAGAATAAACTTTGGTCGCAAGTAAACATCCACTTACAAAAATCAGAACTGATCATGGAAACGAAATGTCAATTTATACTCTAAATATCTATCTTTTCTTATGTTGATTAGTTAACAGATCTGTTGTATAACTAATTATAACCATCAAACAACCACAGTGTCCGCACTAGTAATTTAATTTAATTTAATGGCAGCATTAAGAACTAGATGAGTTGATTAATCTAGACAACATAACTATTCACAGTCCATGTTTGATTTGATTAATCGAATACTCTTCCTAAGATTACTAATCTGGATCTGCCACAATTATTAATCTCAGTTGCTTCACAAGTTTATATACCACAACTTAGGTTTTGATAGCAAACTTAGCAATAGATTGTTCACAATAATAACTTAAAGTCTGCTCTAGCAATTAAAATAAACAATCATAGAAAATAAGCATAGGAGAACAAACAGATTCATTCATCATATAAACTGAAAAGAAAAGGTAGTATAAATCTCACAGTTCTTGGAATCTGAAGGTTTCTGTATCCTTACAACCTAGAAAAAGAGTTTACCCTTGCATGTTTGTTGAACAACTAATAAAAAAGAAAGAAGAAAACATAATTTCAGGTTTGTGGAGGAGAAGAGGCATTTTTTCTCTCTTGACTGGTTTTTCTCCTTTTTCTTCTCTTATTCTTTTTATATCCTAGGAAACCCTATCTCTATTTTACAAAATAGTCATCCCTTAAGTAGACAGTTTACATTTAAGTACTTCAATAACTATTTTTCTAAAAAAGGAGAAATAGCCTTGCATGAAATCTTCAAGCTTTGACTTAGAGGAGGTAAATTGCTAAAATAAAAACTTGGATGTCATTTTAGATGCTTCGATATGTAATTTGGACTCGTTTCTTCACGAAACCTGTTTGCTGGCAGAATTCAGTTGTCATCTTTGAAAAATCATATCTCCCTCATATGACATAGTTTTCGGCTGACATTTGGATCATTGATAGGTCTTTGAGCCAGTAATCTAAAACAATTGAATTTGCAATGGACTTCTGTAGCTCAATATATTCAAGTTGGAATGGCCAAAGGTCAACCCTAGCAGATTGCGAGATTTGACTTTGAAGGCTGCGATTTCCATGCTCTTCCTTATTTTATTTTCTTGCCTTAGATGTCCAGAAAGGTATGGATGTTAGTTTTTTAATGCCACTGAAATCACTGCATTTTAACCTTTAGATCTCACGCTCTGCACAAAACATCAATTAAAGGTCTAATCTGCAATTACCTCCAATTTACTTATTTTTGCATCTTTCATCTAAAAATTCCTTCAAAACATAAAACAAAGAATATCAAGATATTTTATATGTAAAACATAGGCAAAAAACTAGTTAAATGTGGGTGAAACTATCGAAAAATATGGTTTGCATCACTTATGCCTAAGAATGGTATGTATCATTGCACTATCTACAAAGCATATATCTCCACCACTGATATTGAGTTTATTTATAGCATGACATGAATCCATATTCTCTTGATGAAAAGAAATAAATATATAATAAGTTCATAATAAGACATAATTATTATAACACAATCTTTTTCATTAAACAAGCTAACATGAAAGGAAGAAAACAAAATACATTGAAATATACTCACATAAAGGAAACACACTGGAAAGATAAACATAATTTTAAATTCTGACATTGTTATATTAACTAATTATTATCATTACGATAAATATTAACCTTCTCATCAGTTTGCTTAAAAAAAATTGCAATGTCAAGGTGTGTCATATCCAAAAGATAAATATCATCATTACCTTGATGTGGGTGAGAAAAATTTATTTCTATGTTCTCCTCCTTTCTTTTCAACGAGGACTGATATAAATTAACAAGATGTTTGGTCGTACGACAAGTATGAGACCAATGTCCTTTCATTCCACATCGATAACAAGCATTTTCTACCTTCTTGGTATCTCCGCTATGCATATTGTTCCCCCTTTCTTGTTTCTCCTCATTTTGTGAGAGTTTGTAAGAATTTTATGAATTACGACCATTATAGTTGCGATAATTAAACTGTTGTCTCCCATGGCCAAATTCTCGACCTCTATTATGACCACGATCATAATTATTATTATATCTTGTAGCATTCACTTCAGGGAATGGAGTTGAACCAGTTGGTCGTAATTCATGATTTTTCATTAAAAGCTCATTATTTTGTTCAGCCATAAGGAGACATGAAATCAATTCAGAATATTTCTTAAAACCTCATTCTCTATATTGCTGCTGTAGGAGCATATTCAAGGCATGAAAAATAGAGAATGTTTTTTCTAACATATCATCATCGGTGATATTGTTTCCATATAGTTTCAATTTAGAACTGATATTAAACATTGCAAAATTATATTCACTTATTGATTTAAAATCCTACAATCGTAAATGTATTCAATCATAACGAGCTTTTAAGATAATAACTAGTTTTTGATTGTTATATCTTTCTTTCAAATTTTGCCAAAGAATAAGAGGATCTTTGATTTTTAGATACTCTATCTTCAACTCCTCATGGAGATGACGATGTAAGAAAATCATAGCTTTTGCTTTGTTTTGACTAAATGCTTCATATCATCTTTAATGATGTCTTCAAGAGCCATGGCATCCAGGTGAATTTTGGCATCAAGGATCCATGACAAATAATTCTTCCCCATACTATCAAGTGCCACGAACTCAAGTTTGGCAAGGTTTGTCATTGTTACTTAAAAAAAATCAATATTGTTAGAAATTTGGTTATATATATATATATATATATATTGGAATATAAAAATAGATTTTAAAATATAGAAAATATTTATAAAAATATAAATATAAAATAAAGATTAGTACATAGCGTTATTACACTTGAGAATAATCTTAAGATTTTATCATAGGTTTCCATCCTATATACTTGATCTCAAAACAAAATATAGAACATACAACAACAATAGAAAAACATACATTTTACTTCTTATCGACAAACCAAATATCATTATCTACTTCAAGATGAAACCGATGAGAAATTCATGCTTCTACTTTATACTAAATATGATTGTCTGCTTCAAGATGAAAGCGAGGAGCAATTCATACTAATAACTTATAATAAAACTATGTTTTAAGAAGCATACAATAATAAAACAATATAATTAATAAAAAGTATATAGAAGATATAGGAACAATGGAGATTAGATTGATGAAGAGAGAACACTTTTATATGAATTTGTAGTTATATTCGTGTCTATTGTATTCTCTCAACAATACTCCTATTTATAGGCACATGTACATAAATGTTTGTAAGCTTCAAGATTATTAGAAGATGTAGATTCAAATGAACTTGATGATGATGAATGAACTTAATGATGAATGGGAGTAAAAAGACACATAGGCATCCATATACACTATTTGATTTTATAACATATAGTTTTATTTTAGTATGAAAGAGATATATTAGGATATTAGCTCAATGCTATTGCTTTGAACAAAATTTTCTTGTTCT
>Ga0325402_1004375_pt1 | contig 12998 bp, 9 predicted proteins | sample PopdelMetagenome_22_FD_207212 | JGI IMG/M metagenome (GOLD analysis project Ga0325402, IMG submission 207212) | Populus deltoides microbial communities from Bellville, Georgia, United States - Xylem-PdKOR-R3 | ecosystem: Host-associated > Plants > Phyllosphere > Stem > Wood/Secondary xylem... | reverse complement strand
ATACTCCATACTCTTTCACTAGTAATAGACAACTTTCCTTGTAACCGCTTGGCTTCGACTTCTAGGGCACACATCTACATTGATATTATCACCGTCATCCTCTCTAAACGAACAAGGTTTCTCCTCATCAATTTTCCCAATCTTTCCTATCCCAACACTGTAACTCCTCATTTCCATTCCATTAGACATAGAACCGATATTTCTTCTCCCTTCCGCTTCCCTACAATGCATATTTGGCTGCATCACATGACTTCTCCTCGCTGAAGCTGATTCTAAGAGTACAGTTCCACTTCTCCTCCCTGAAGCTGATTGTAAAGGTCCACTTCTCCTCCCTGAAGTTGAATATCCTATGCTGCTCTCTCTCTTAGAATCATTGCTAAAACTCTTAGGAAAGCCCGGTTCACCTACCAAACCATGATAATCATTACCAACCATATCAGAAGAATCTGCCATGAACTTCATGTAAAACTCTCCAGCCTTCCTGAGAACTTTAAAGGGTGCTAGCAAAATAATTACGAGCTTGCTTCTCTTCTTTTCTTTGCTTTTCATTGTCCCACCCGTGTTAGTGCTAATACTTTGCATAAAACAGAAGAAGAAGTGTAACTATTGAGAATCAAGGAGGTGGGATATTTTGTTGCAAGAAATGGAAATCTTGAAACTTTGTAGTGATCATGAAGAAAGAGTGAATATATAGGTGTGTGATGGTTGAATTTGGATTTGCTTCCATATATTATAGTGGGGTTTATTTAATTATAATATCTTGCGAGTAATTATAACATCAGATTAAGGTTGAGGTTGTTGAACGGAACAGGAAAAAACGTGCGTGTGGAAACTTTCCAGCCATTAAAGACAGACGCATGGAGGTTTCAAAAGTAAATACCAAATAGTAGTATTAAAGTAGTTCATTCAGTAGGCCAAAATGGAAAATGCACAATCGGCTCAGAATCCCACCTCACGAATGATCAAAGTTGGAATAGCTTGCTCGACTTCCCTCGTCACCTCTCCGTTGAACTAATCACTGTTTTCGTTAATAATACAAAGATTAATGCTAATAAATCATATATTTATTGTACTATATATGTTATTATCAGAAGAAATGTGAACGTATCTGCGCTGGGCAACTGGCCTTTTATCATATTATTACGACAGCAGACCAAAATTGTAATACTTGTTTATAGGTTTGCGGGCTTGGGTCGACCATGCAATTTGAATTCTTTAACCGGAACAGGCCATACAATACACAAGTTGTGACAAACAAAGTATTGCAGCCTGCCCTATGGCTATCCTATGAGGGCAAAGCTTTCCTTGACCTGGCTTCTGAAACAGCAATGTCAACGTTGCCTTCATAATCATTTTACTGATAAGTCGGTCTTTTTTTTTCAGGACCTAGCAAATCGTAAGCCCTGAGACGTTTTTTTGAGATATTTCTGAAATCTTCGTTTCCAAGCAAGTTGCTGAAATGGAGTGAGAATGCGAAAAAAAGCTTAGTCAGCTCCTTTTTTTTTTTGTGAACCGGATCAAGTCTGCTCGAAAAAGTCAAGACAAATGTTAACGTTGCCGTTTCCCATTGGACCCGGCCCCAGCTAGCTTCGATGCTATACCTTGTTGTTGAGGTCATCGCAGCCATAAATATGGTTAACTGATTTTTTAACTGCAGAAATCTTCGTTAGAATCAAGGATAGAAATGGAAGCAGATTGCTAAGACGCACATTGAAACTGATAGGTCAAAGCTCTGTTCAAGCGTGGCACATCCTACACGGTAGAAGTTCGAGCGAAAGAACTTCCCATTTATTATCTAAAGTTAAATTTGGTGTAAACAATGAGGATACGATACTCACATTTATTCGAAAGTAACAATTTCATGGGGATGTAGTTTTTGTTAGGGATAAAGATTCATAAACATTGTTCATATAACGCATTAATTATAGCTAGCAAATGAGGATATTAGATTTATCAAAGAAGCTTTCTAATTAACAGAGATCATGTCGATTTGAAATTCAGAATTTTTCATAATATTTTACCTCAAATTTCCACTTCTCTTAGCCCCTGTTTAATTAAATTCATTATTTGGATAAATAAATTTAATTTAATTTTACCAAAATATTAACGATGGGGCAAGAAAGTGTGAAAAGATCTTTGCTAATCTACTTGCCATGACAGGTTCTCAATTCAAATGTAATCAATAAATAATACCTTATATTTAATTACAATAGACTCACACGTCAGGTCTAATTTGAAGATTAGTTGATTAAAAAAAATTATTAGATTATTGGTTTAACACGTGAATTATTAGGTTAATTATTTTTATTAAAATAATATTATTTTATTTGAAAAAAATACTCTTGATATTACCATGATTAAGTTGACTAAGTTAACCAAGCATCAACTAATAAGTTTTATAATGTAATTGTCTAATCCAGTCTAATTAAATCAAGTTTGTAAATCTTGAATTTTTGAGATAAACCTATGAAACCGAATCAGGTTAATATCCAATACATGATTTCGTGTATATATTTGCAAGAATAGGAGTCAATTTCTTCATAAGAAAAAGCCCGTAGTGTTAAAATATTAGTAGTGCGATGTTTTGCGGCTGCCGATATCTCAAATGGTCTTTGTTTGGAACTAGTCAGGTGTGAGCTAGGATCATACAGGTGTAGGAACACAGGGTCTGGTCTATCGTACCCTGAGGCAATTATCATGAGGCCTAAACAGAACAATGTTGACTGTATGAGACCCGTTCAAAAGACATTAACCAAAACATTATAGTAAGGGAGTTTTTCATATATATATATAAACACAATTTAATACAGTGTTTTAAAACCTGGACCGGTTCGGCGGGTCGAGCCGGGACTCAGTTGACCCGTGCTTGAGACCGGTCCAGGTGGAGGCAAAAACCCGTTTGGGAATTGGCCTGGGGAAACCCGGTCGACCCGGAACCCGTTCCACCCGGTTAAACCCTGATAAAACCCAATCAATTTTTTTATATTGCCAATTATTAAACGACATCGTTTTGTCCTTTTAAAAGCCCAAAATGCTAAAAACTGAAGACAAGAAGAACAAAGCAATATCAGTTCCAAAACTTACAATTTGCAAACCTAATTGAAACCCAGCTGACCGCAGAGGGCATCTTGACAGAGGAGTAGAGGACTTCCTGCTGCTTCCTGCCGCTGCCGCTGCCTCTTCTCTTCCTTCGACCTCCGTGTCCCGGCCTATTGCACCTGCTACCTCTTCCGGGTAGTATTGCAACTACTCTTTCTTTTATTTTTTTTTGTATCATATCACTGTTAAGCCAAAAACAAGAAAGCTTTCGATTCAATCCGTCCTAGCTCTTGTCTAAGGATTCGAAGCTGGCAAAGTAGTAGAAGTCGTCTCAGGCTTGTGGTAACTCTCTTCATTTGGTGGTGCTTCGCCGGGCAGTCCCCTAAGTTCGGCCACAGACAAATAATGACCACTGCTTTGTGTCATTATTTTCTTTCTGCTCCTTTTGCATCATGTTTTAAGCGCCACAGACAACCTGTAAACCAGTACCTATGTAACCTTGGAAGAGAAATCCTAAGCATTACAGTGAGTTTTAGCTTCAAATACTCTGTCAAATAAAAGGACATGAAGCTTAAGTTTCCAACTAGACTTTTTGGCACTTGGCTATGCGACATAATGTTTACCATTTTTTGTATGGCTCACTTAATTGAATAATTATCTGCAGTGTTTTTTTTTTGGTTAACCCATCTGACCCGTGACCCGATCACTTGACCGGATTGATGACCGAGTAGGGTTTTAAAACTATAGTTTATTGTAAATTATTATAGTAAAATTATTTATTTGTCTTTGAATGGATTCATCCTTCAACAAAATTTGTCTTGTAACTTGATTTTTATTTTTATTTTATTTTGATTAAAATTATTTTTTAATTTAACTCTTTAATTAAAAATCTTTATTTTCTGTTTGAATTTTTTTATTATCACTCTTATTTTTTTAGATTATTTTGTGTGTTGATTTTTTTTGATTTCATCTTTCAATATTTGATTTATTAGGGATTTGACTTCATGCAATTTTATCAATATGCATTAGTTTTTTTAAAAAATATTAGTTTTATGGGTTTATTTAATTTTTTTCTATGAATTTATCTTGATCTCATGATATAGACCATGAGTTTGCATACCTTTTTAGAATATAATTGTTTTTTTAAAATTATTTTGTTTGTTTTTTATTTTTTAAGATGTTATTTTAATTCATCATCTATATTTTTTTGTTTTATATAAATGAAATTTATTTTTCAAAATAACACATTTATGTAAATTTCTCATTTTGTATGATTGAATATATATCTTGATCTATATTTATTTTTTAATTTTTTTTATTTCTCTTTTGTTTATTGTTAATGATTTTCTTTTCTATTTATTTACATAAATGATTATAATTTATTTAATTGCATATTTGCTTGGCCTTTTAATTTATATTTAAATTTTTTTAATATAAAAAACACATCAAAATAATTTGCATATCTAATATTTTTTTTTAAAAAAATTATAACATGCAGCAGAATACAGGCCAGATAACTACTAGTCTACTACACGATAATTTTCGTGAGCAACGAAAGAGTAAAAACAATCATAGAAGCAAAAAGAGAAGTTTCAAGAAGTGATCAGCACATTACTTGCTTTGGCGGTATCCCATTTAAGTTCATGTAGGTTTATAGAAAAATCTCACTAGTAATACCCAATACTCTTCCTACTAATAGCATGGCTTTTACTTATATACCAATCTGCCTTCAAATTATCATCCTCCCTGAATGAACAAGGCCTATCCTCATCAATCCTCCCAATCTTTCCTACCCCAACACTGTAACTCCTCCCCACACGGCCACTAGGCTCCACTGTAGTTTGTTTGATCACCTCTCCATTTCCATCCATAGTTGACTCTATTTGATGACGAAGAGTCTTCTTGGCCATCGATTCTAAGATTCCTTTGAGTACCTCATCGTTGTTCGCGTTTGGATTAGGTTTAACACTGAAACACTTCGGCAGGATCATGGCTTCAGCAGTTGGACCGCAAACAAAACTTCCATTGCCACCTCTTCCAACACAACTCCACTTGCTCTTCATGTACAAGTACTTAGCCTTGCTAATAATTTTGAAAGGTGATAATAAAATTCGAACAAGCTTGTTGCTTTGCTTGTTTGCAGTGCTCCTCATGGTCGCCCCAACGAGGAAATGAAACTAGCTGGACTGTGAAAAAGAAGAATATTTCGGGATGTTGAGACTATTGAGATGAACAGAAACGTGAACATGCGCGTTTGTATATATGTAATGCGATTATTTTTGGGTTTTAAAATTATGCTAGACTTGTTTCTTGGAGGTAACATCAGGCAGGGTTAATTTGAAATGTAAAAGTACTATGGCAGGTCATCATTTTCAACAACGTGAAAAGGAAAAAAACAGGACGGAAACAGTCAAGAAGGCTAGTTAATGGACATTATGAAGAGTCCTTCTGATCTGATGCTGACCTTATTGTCGTGGTCAAGGATGTTTCAACAATAGGCAGTTACCATTATTTTGTCTAGTTCTAATGTTTTTGTAAATTTAATACATGAAGAATTGCGTAAGTCACCAGTGTAATATTAACCATTTTACTATGAAAACTATAAGATGCTATACCAAATATAGATTTAAGAGATTAACTATAAATAACCTCTTAACCCAATAACTTAAATTGTTACGTAAGATCTCAAGTTATGATTTATATTATTCTCTAACACATCATCTTAAACCTATATTATCTTGTGCTTAATTTTTATCAAATAAATAGAGATGATGAGATTCGAACTCATGACCGCTTAGTCATCAAGGCTCTGATACCATGTTAAAGAACCATCTCAACCCAATAGCTTAAACTGTTAAATAAGATTTCAAGATATGATTTATATTATTTTCTAATATTAACATATTTAAACTTGTATTATTAACTCAGAGCTTAAGTTAACAATTATTTCCAAAATAATCAAGAGCTATGGACTCTCTGCTTAAGTTTATAACACATTCTTGAATCTCCATGCCTGGCTTTGATTTCTTGTTTTAGTCCTTAAAAGTTATCTAACTAGAATTCATGTAACAAAGAAAAGAGCTGGCTTTGAAATTTACAAGTGTAAGCAGAATTGTAGAAGCCCATAGGTAGAATTGAAGCCGAAACCATAATTATAAGAGAGTAAAGTGCATGATCAAATCCCATTGGAAGACCTAGTGCTCTTAGATAGAGTACAACAACTTGGTTAAATTAACTTAAATTTGTTAAAGGAAACCAAGCACAACATAGGAAATCAACCACAGAATAGGAAATCAAGTTTAGGCAAATACTGTAATTCAATCTTTACTTATTTGTTTCCTTATTCATAGATAATTAGGTCCGATCGTAGGCTATAATGAAGGTTCTTTGTATTAAGCCATTAGTATAAATTGTAACCTTTGCTTACTCTGTAATACAATAAGAATATATCATTCTCTTCATGGTATTAGAGCAATTAATCTAGGTATCAAAATAAAACACAAATCCTTTAGCCAACTTCCATGGGAGACGAAAACCAGGGAAGCATGTCTTCAGGAGCAAGATGGGATCATCCCAATCACCAGCTTTACCTTCACCATTCAGATCAACCTGACGCTGTTCTTGTGCCACAACCTTTGGTTGAAGACAACTACAACACATGGAGCCAATCCATGACTATGGCTCTGACAGTTAAAAACAATATTGGATTTATAGATGGCTCAATGAAGGAGCCTGATGAGAAGAAACCAGATGAGCATCAACAATGGAATCGGTGTAATAGTTTGGTTAAAACTTAGCTGCTGGGATCTATGTCCAAAGATATTGCAGCCAGCATCATCAACTGCAAGGATGCCAGACAAATGTGGCTTGATTTACAAGAAAGATTCTCACATGTGAATGTGGTTCAGTTATTTAATAATGAGAATGAAATTCACAACTGTGTATAAGGCAACATGTCTGTGGGATCCTACTTCACAAAACTGAAAGGTTTATGGGATGAACGTGATGCACTCTGTACCTTTCCAACATGCACTTGTGGATCAGTCAAGGAAGTGGCTGCATACCTGGACACACAGAAAACCATGAAATTTCTCATGGGTCTTAGTGATTCGTATATGGGTGTTTGTAGCAACACTGTGTTGCAGGATCCATTACCAATAATAAACAAGGCATATTCACTGGTTCTTCGTCATGAAAAACAATCAGAAGTGACAACTGGGAAAAGTCTTGCTCAACCAGAGGCTGTTGCCTTTGTCGTAAAGAATTCAAGCCACGAGACTGAAACTGAATAGAGATGCTCCAGATGCAACAGAACAAATCACAACACCAAGGATTGTCGCGCACATCTCAGATGCACTTTCTACCGCTGGAAGGGACATACGGTTGAATATTGTCGCAAGAAGAAAGCAGTAACTGAAGCTGAGTTTAATATGGCAATTTCCAATGGAAATCAAGCTGCATCCCATGAGAATAAGAGGAAGGAGATGAACTTTCCTTTCACACCTGACGAGTGCAAACAGATACTCAGCATGTTAAAAACTAAAACATCCTCTACCAACCATATTAGTAACTGTCCAACTCATGATGAGCTCTCAGGTAAAGCTTTTTCACTCTTCTCTAATGGCAACAGAAGCACATGGATTTTCGATAGTGGGTGTATAGATCATATGATTTATGACCAAAATCTGCTCACATACTCAAGACCGATTAATGGCCGCACTGTTGAATTACCGAATGGATCAATAACACAAGTAACTCACATAGGTAGAGTTCATCTATCTCCTGATTTGATCCTTGATAATGTTTTATGTGTCCCATATTTCTGATTGAATTTAATTTCCATTAGTAAACTAGCATTTGATTCTTCTTGCATAACCATTTTTCTAAATCAATTTTATGTGATTCAGGACCTACGTTCGGGGAAGATGATTGGGATGAGAATTGAACGAGAGGGTCTCTACTTTCTCAACCAAGCCAAGAAAGGAACCTGCACCCATGCCAAAACTTCTAACCCGAACCTTTGGCATCAATGTCTTGGGCATCCCTCAACCAAAGTCTCTCCATTATTTCCTAAAGTTAATTCTTGCTCTAATGACAAGTGTTTGATTTGTTTGTTAGCAAAACAAACCAAACTTCCATTTTCTTCAAGTTCCATTACTACTACATCTTCATTTGATTTAATCCATGTTGACATTTGGGGTGGTTATAAAATTCCTTCTATTTCAGGTGCCAAATATTTTCTTACTATCTTTGATGATCATACTAGATGCACATGGATTTATCTTATGAAACACAAATCCGACACTAGATCTTATAGTCAATTTTATCAACATGGCTAAAAACCAATTTGATTCCAAAGTCAAAATGATTCGTAGTGATAATGGTCTTAAATTCAAACTTGAAAGCTTTTACGCTCACAAAGGTACATCAAACCAGTTGTATTAATACTCCACAACAAAATGGCGTTGCCGAACGCAAACATAGGCATTTGTTAAATATGGCACGTGCTTTACTTCTTCAAGCCGGTCTTCCTTACCAATTTTAGGGTGATGCTATTCTTGCTTCCACTTATCTCATAAAATGAACACCAACCCCCATTCTCCATGGAAAAACACCATATGAAAAACTCTTCAACATAGTTCCCAATTACTCGCACTTACGAATATTTGGTTGCTTATGTTTTGTTTCCACCCATGCCCAAAGTCACTCCAAATTTGATCCTCGAGCATCTCGATGTATTTTTATTGGTTATCCTTATGGGAAAAAGGGGTATAGAGTTTTTGATCTAGCTACACAATGAATAATAGTCTCCAGGGATGTTGTTTTCTTTGAATCCATATTTCCTTTTCTTACATCTGCATCACATACTAATACCCCATCATTTTCACCTCCCACTCCCACTCCTACTCCATCTTTACCTTTCGACATACATTTTGAACCCCCTCCTTTGTTTCCCAGTCCTACACTTCCTAGCTCACCCAATTCCTAGACCCATCCTTCCACCAACTCATCTACTCCTCTAGCTCCCCTCACAGAGCCACCATCTCCAGCCAGTCCTACCAAAAGTCCACTACCCGATTTATCTCCTATACAGAACACCTCCTCACCTGTGCCCATTCCTACCCTTCTTCGTGGCAGTCGTTCTATCACCACTCCTTCTTACTTGCAGGATTTTCATCTTACCATGACTCTCCCTTCAAAACCTGACCTGACATCATCCACGAACATGGTTCACACTTCAGGTACTGCTTATCCCTTCTCTGCCTATTTATCTTACACTCACCTTTCTCCCCATCACAAAGCTTATACTGCTCAACTCACTCTCCTCAAAGAACCCACTAGTTTTTCATAGGCTGTTCAACATCCTCAGTGGCATGAGGCCATGCATCATGAGATAGTTGCTTTACAAGCCACTGGGACTTGGAGTTTGGTACCTTTACCATCCCACAAGCGGCCAATCGGTTGCAAATGGGTATACAAAATCAAGTTGAAGGTTGATGGGACAATGGAATGTTATAAGGCACGACTGGTGGTTAAGGGCTACAACCAAGTTGAAGGCGTTGATTATTAGGAAACCTTTGCTCCCGTAGCCAAGATGGTCACTGTCCGCCTTTTACTTAGTGTGGCAGCTTTGCGTGGTTGGCATTTACATCAATTTGATGTCAACAATGCATTCTTGCATGGTGACTTGGATGAGGACGTCTACATGACTTTGCCTCCTGGTTTCGGGCAAAAGGGGGAGACACGCGTTTACAAACTTCATAAATCCCTATATGGCTTAAAACAAGCCTCTAGACAGTGGTTTATCAAACTGTTCGATGCACTCAAGGCTGCAAGATTCCATCAGTCCCTATCTAATTATTCCTTGTTCATCCGAAGTCATCATGGTAACTTTCTAGCATTACTAATATATGTTGATGATGTGATATTAGCTGGGAATAATTTGCAATACATAGAGAACACCAATCTTTTCTTGTCCAAACAATTCAAACTTAAGGACTTGGGGTAACTTAAATACTTCCTTGGCATCGAGGTTGCCAGATCACGACATGGCATTAGTTTGTCACAGAGAAAATATGCACTCGACATTTTGGATGATGTGGGGTTTTTGGGTGTCAAGCCATCTCGGTTTCCTTTGGAGCAAAATGTGTCCCTAATAAAATCCGATGGAAAGCTTTTGGAAGATGGATCAACATACAGGAGGTTAGTTGGCAGGTTACTCTACCTTACAATAACTAGACCAGACTCGACTTATGCTGTGCACATCCTAAGTCAGTTCATGGACAAGCCTCGCCAACCACATCTGGATACAACTTATAAAGTGCTCAAATATATCAAACAAACACCTGGGCAAGGCATCCTGTTGCCGTCCACAGGTGCACTTCATTTACGAGCATTTTGTGATGCTGATTGGGCTCGTTGTAATGACATGAGAAGATCAGTTACTGGTTATTGCATTTTACTTGGAGAAGCACCAGTTTCATGGAGGGCCAAGAAACATACAAAAATATCGCGTTCAAGTGCAGAGGCAGAATATCGCTCCATGGATATTACATATTGCGAAATTACATGGCTGAAAAACATTTTGAAGGACTTGCAGATAAATCACATACAGCCGGTAACCTTGTTCTGTGATAATCAAGCAGCAATGCACATAGCATCGAATCCTGTCTTTCATAAGCGAACCAAGCACATAGAAATAGACTGTCATTTGATACGTGAGAAAATTCAAGCAGGAATGATTCAGACAGCCTGCATTCGAACTACACACCAACCGGCTGACTTGTTTACTAAGCCATTAAGCTCCACACAGTTTGAGACTTTACTTGGAGAGTTAGGTGTAATTAACATACACTCCAACTTGAGGGGGAGTGTTAAAGGAAACCAAGTACAACATAGGAAATCAACCACAGAATAGGAAATCAAGTTTAGGCAAATACTGTAATTGAATCTTTACTTATTTGTTTCCTTATTCATAGATAATTAGGTCTCATTCGTAGGCTATAATGTAGGCTCTTTGTATTAAGCCATTAATATAAATTGTAACATTTGCTTACTCTGTAATACAATAAATATATCATTCTCTTCAAAATTCGATGCCTAAACAACTTGGTTTAGTTGCGCCTTTTGTTTGGTAGGTTCGGTTGACCATAATTTTGGTTAAAACGGAAAGCATGCAGCAGCATCCCTAGAAAAGACTTCATATAATAAAAAATTTATCAGTGACGAATTTTTTTTCTTTGTTTTCTGTCCATGAATTGGACATTTACTTAGTTTATCTCACAAGTTTGTAGGCAGTGTAAAGATCAATATTATTCAGTTGTAATAACGTTTAAGGCATTTAATCTGTGCGTAGATAAAACCAAGAGATAATAATCTTAATATTCCAGACTGCAGCTCACTGGATTAATTAAGGAGCTAAGCCAATATTTTGTTTCTTTGTCACTACTGTCTATTTGTTTTAATCTAGAAGCAGTCTTTATGAAGCCTTCTTCTCTATATATATGATCAATATTATAGTTGCTATAAAAAATAATATTTTGGTATATTAATTAACCAACAAAGCGTCAAGAACTTTAGTAATATTTTTGTCTCCAATAATGGAGATTTGAGCTTGGAACAATCAGTGGGTCATGTCTAACTCCAAAAATGTCCTCTCCATCTTCCCATTAGACCCCAAACCTAAATCGTTGTGCACACCAGTTCTTCTCTGCTGTATGCTTCCAAAAAAAGATTCAAGCTCACATCATAATCTCATTATATAATCTCTTATTCTTTTATTCTCAGCTATTGAATTAACAATTTCATTGGTTTTATGATTTTTCATCAATTAATGCCATAGAAATTTAGTTGAGAATAATAGGAGGGTTGATCTATTAGTTAGCCAACATTTTCTATTGTGCAGAGCAATATACAATAATAAATATAGAGATTATAACACTAGAGTAATTTTTATATATATGTCCCATCAAGCTGATGGTGGAGGATTGACCCGAAACTTAAAGCGAAAAACAATGAAGAAAGTAATAGGAAACGACTTAGTCAAGACATCTACAAGTTGATAATGAGAAGAGATAAAACGAATTTGAATCTCTTTCATTGCAACCCTATCTCATATGAAATGGTAATTAACATCAACATGTTTAGTACGAGTATGAAAGATAGGATTCACAGATAAATAAATAGTACTAAGATTATCACACCAATTGATAGAAACAGAAGTAGAAAGGATCTACAGATCGGTCAATAAATACTTAAGCTAGACAACCTTAACAGTGCCATCTACTAAGGCTTTATGCTCAGCCTTGGTAGATGAGTGAATGATTTTGTGTTGTTTGCTCAATTTCCATGAAATCGATATATGACCAAAGAGAATAAGGTAACCCTTCGTAGACTTGCGATCATCAATAGTACTTACCCAATCTACATTCGTAAAGCCATGTAATGCAAAGGAGGAACTGCGATTAATATGCAAGCTATATGATGCTGCATGTTTAATTTATTTAATTCTATTTAATTAAAATTAAAATTTATATTTGGATCAACATATTAGGAACCTAATGGACCACACATATTAAGAACCATTGATAAAAAAATTAAACTGTGATGATTTAATTAAGTATGTCTTGATTAAAATATATTTTAGAAATTAAGAACTATAATATAATTAATATAGAGATTATATTTCTAGACCTAGAAAAATCAAGTAAAGACTTGATCAAATTAATTTCTAAAATTGCTATGAATTAATATATGGAAGAGAAATTGATATTTTGGGTTTTTTCTTCTTCAGATTTTTGTATAAATAGTAAATTATATCTTCTATTTTTAAATAATTATTTGTTAAACATAAAAATTACATAAATTACAAAATAAAAAATTAAATTAGTATTCCAAACACAGCAATCCCCGTAAATCTAGACATTGCAGGGACTCCCAACATACCTATTTTATACTTT
>Ga0325402_1004374_pt1 | contig 12999 bp, 6 predicted proteins | sample PopdelMetagenome_22_FD_207212 | JGI IMG/M metagenome (GOLD analysis project Ga0325402, IMG submission 207212) | Populus deltoides microbial communities from Bellville, Georgia, United States - Xylem-PdKOR-R3 | ecosystem: Host-associated > Plants > Phyllosphere > Stem > Wood/Secondary xylem... | reverse complement strand
AGTCAGCCAAGTTCAAAATAATATGGGTCTGGAAAATATATTAGACCCAAGACATTTAGACAAACTCAAGACACTTGAATTTGGCAGTCAACTGACACGACCAAAAGATTGATGTCTTCTTCCAAGTGCAGGAGTGTCGAAATAATAAATAACCCGGCAAGACCGGTGTCGAACCACAAGGAGGTTAACTATATAAATTATAAATAATGATGATGATGATGATGATGATGATGATGATGAAGAGGAGGACTTTGAGATGTAAGATTAATGTGAAGATTAAACAATGATCAAAACAGTTGTCAAAGTTAAAGGATCCACTAATGGTATTTCAAATAAGTATAATATAAACTCTTTTTATTACTAAATTGGAAACCACACACAAAGGAGGTTTTAATCGGATTATAAATTATTAATATGATTACATTAGTTATCCTATTTGAATAATGTTAATACTTGTAAATATTGTCAGGTATTCATGATGTTAATTTATGTTAACAACAAATTAAGTTCCTTTCATAACACAGGTGTTGGTTATACGATACAGTTGGTTATGAAAGGATCAAATATTTGTTGTACCAAGGGTTACACAATATAAATCTAGATTAATCATTTAACAAGCAAAGTATTAAGAGTGAATAAGATAACAAATACAAAACATGTTAGTATCAAACATTGAAGTCCATGTTAAATTTATATTATACTTATTCTTACATTATTAGTGTACCCTTTTCACCTTGACATGATAAACTTAGCTAAACATAATTAAGAAGAGAAACATAAACAAACTAGATAAGAACATAGTTATGATGAAAAGCATAAATAAGAGATTAATGAGAGCAGAACTTAAACATTACAAAAATATAAAGAAAGAGAGCAAGAATATGATCTTGATCTGAACACCAAGATGCCTAAATGCATGGCAAATGCTTCCTTTTATAGGCCAAAATTCGAAACTATTGATTTGATGACTAATTGTTGAGTGGGTGACCACCTCTTGACTTGGTAACAATCCTTATCTTCTTGTCTGTAGAAAACATCATTGCTAACATCAGAATTTGAATAGATAGGCTTCATGAAAGTTCTGGGAAATTGTCTCAGCTTTCCAACAAAACAAGAATCGACGTATTTGGACTTCTAGAACTCGTGATATAGGCTGAATAGTGTCTGGGCTGCAGGATAGATTCCGACTTCTCCGTTGTTGCTACCATTTGAACTCGAAAATGACACTTTTAAATCTTGGACTCTTCATGAAAGTTTTAGCCTATGTCTTAACTTTCCATACATATAAAACCAGACCTAAATCCAAGTTCTACAGCTCTAGTTATGATCCAATAACCAAATGGTGTTCCAGTTTGGACTGAACCAACATCTCTTTTCTAAGCTTAGCCCTCTCTTTGTCTTCTCAATTTCAGTAGTTAAATTCATCAATCAATCTTTTGATTTATGTGATAGGCTTGTATTTAAAATGAATATTTATCATAAATTAAAGATATCTTTTATTATCATACTTGTTATTATAAAATATACTCTAGTTAAGGAGTTATCGATACTTCAAGTGTAAAATGATGATATAAAACTTTGATAAAAATACACTTTTAAGTACCAATCATTAGCTGTATTTGACATCTTAAACTATAATCTCCCTACATCTTTTTAGATGTATAAAAGTCTTCCAAGGACCCACCATATTCTCATCAAACATCAATACATATGTAAGAGATATTTATCTTTCATTAAATGCTATCAGGATAATTACGTTGCAAGCCCTCTTCTTCATAAAAGGACAAGACTTATGAGTTATAAATACACTATGAGACCTTCAGGATAAAAGTTCACAATCTTCATTCTTTACTACATATATTTTTTTAGAGCATCTCTCTCGAGAATATTCTTGTATTCTCTCTCTCTAAAAAGATACTTATTTAAGTATCGGAGAGTCCCCACCTCTACCAAATGAGACTTTTTATAGGTACCAGCTACGAACATCTTTGGCCTATCAATGACCAAGTATAAGTTATCAATTACCTTGACGAGGGAGAATGGAGCAGACTGTTAGAACCAATTGATTAATCGATTGTCCAACTCGGGAGCTCTATTCCCAAGTTAATTAGATTTTTGGGACATCATCAACTTTATTAAATTTATTTTTCATTCATAACTTTATTTATTCCTTTCTTTATATTTTTATTTATTGCATTAGTGTTTTTATTAATATATAACTTATGAGTTGATTTTGTTGTTTATTAATCCTTGCTTATTTCAATCATTTTAATTTGTTTAGGTTTTTGTACAACTTTCACTATTTTTTTAATTCTTTTTATTTATATCATGAAATTTATATTCTGTGTTATATTAATTTTGTGAATTGAGTTCTTAACTAAGTATTAGAGCTAGCCAAATTAGTAATATGATTTTTTGAATAGTGTAAATATGGTTTTTGTTTTGCTTATATGCTATCTAATGGTAAAAGATCATTTAGAAGAGTCAATTGTATTTTAATATATTTGATACATAACTATTTTAATAACACGACATGTCTCGGTTGATTTGACGGGTCTAAAAACAATATGAACGATTTTAATCAAGCTAATATTATAGGATGAAATTAATAAAATCAATTAAATAAATAAAAAAAATAATCTAGGTCAATTTGGGTGAATTCATCAAAAAAATTAGAGGAAAAAAATCTGGAGAAAAAAAAAACCATTGCAATAAATAGTATTTTAATGTTTTCACATGAAGTATAGGAATAATATTTTTATAAAAAATAACATTTTGTTTATCTTTTCTATTAGAGCATGAAAAATAAAAAATAAAAAACCAAAATATTATTTTTATTTTTTTGTTTTTGACGCTTCCTTTACCACTTGGGTTAGAGTTGCTCTTATAAAATTAATTGACAACAAGCTTCACTTTTGCGTTTCGGTCAAAAACATGATATTTAAGCCAAAGCTAGAAAAAATATATAGATTTTTTTTCCCGTTATGACTAATCACGGAATAAGGCAAAGCACATTAGGTTCACGGCGAATTGCAGATGCGGTGTTGACATGCCAAGGGGAAAAAAACACCTGTCCTGGGTGGTGTAAATAATAACACCTGTAAATACGGGAAGGAAATAGCGCCGTCAAGCGACAGACACCTGCAATTCACTAATATATCCAATGCATGGAAATGATTATTGCAGGTTAAGAAATAAATAAATAAGGTTATTACCCTTACCTATGTAAGAAAGCAATTTCTTTTCTTTTTAAGAAAGCTATAAGTAAATATAATTTTTCATGTACGGATGATAGCGACATTTTGGCTTGAATCCTTGAAAAGTGAAGCAGACTCCAAAAACAGTAACCCTCCAGCCTACGAAATATCGACAACGCATTTGACGAAACCACACTTGTTTTCTAAAACCACTCATGTCTTTTCCCTCTCCTATCCCAAAGTAGTTTGCGTACTTTTCTTTTTCTCTTTGTATGTAGTGTCTCTCTCCCTCCCACACAAACGTCAGTGTAAGAGCGTTTACCCAGGATATAAAACAGAAGGAGAGCTTGCTTCCTGGACAGCTCTACTAGAAAATTATACAAAAGAAATAAAATAAAACTCTTTTGATCTCTCTCGTGCTGAATTGATTGTGTAAATTTGGTATATAGTATGGGGAGAGGCAGGATTCAGTTGAAGAGAATTGAAAACAAGATCAATAGACAGGTGACTTTTTCAAAGAGAAGGTCTGGTTTGTTGAAGAAAGCCCATGAGATCTCTGTGCTCTGTGATGCTGAGGTTGCTTTGATTGTCTTCTCCACAAAAGGGAAGCTCTTTGAATACGCTACTGATTCCTGGTACGTACAATCCATCAGCTTATTCTTTTTTATCACTACTCTCTCTCTCTCTCTTCGTGTGTGTGTGTGTGTGTGTGTGTGAATCTCATTCTGAGTATTTGAATACGTTTATTGTTTTTACTTGTTTGGGACAACACTGATTGTGTGCTTTACAGTTATGATTTGGGTTGAGTTCGTATATCATTCTTTGTTTTGTTTTCTGATCTTTTCCATATAGTATTATTATTTCTTGATACTCGTATTTCTAGTTTTAACGAGATAGTACAATGAGGTGCTAAATGAAAAAGAAATTGTGAGTATCTCTTTTTGGTTTTGATGCTTAAATTGTCAGTGAATGTTTGTGGGATGATTATGTTTCATTATCTACTTGTGTTTTTTCTGCACAGAAAGATAATAAAAAATACTACATGTGTGTGTCTCTGCAGTAGAGAGCGTGTGTGCGTGAGAGAGAGAAAAAGGAAAAACCAATTCAGTACATGGATCTTGGGATTTAACATACATCATTTGTGTTTTTTTTTCCTTCTTCTGAATATATTTCTGTTTTTTTTTTTTTTTGTTATACTTGGAATAATATATATATATATAAAGAGAGAGAGAGAGTCTAGCGAGTTTTATGGGTACTGCTTTCTGAGGTACACTGAATGCAAAGCAACATGTTACTTTGTACAGAAAACAAATTTAACGAGACTGTACATGAATGCACTAGCTAGATGCAGATGGAGGACGCAGATTATTTATATGTGGTTTTATGTTTCTTTAGATCATAGAATCTGAAACCATTGATTTTGTGCTGAGCTGTAATGAAAGGCTGGATTGCATGTTACACATATGATCTAACATGGATAGGATGCATGTTGAGTAAATACATGAAATTTTGACCTCATGTTCTAACATGTTGTCTAAGGCAAAGTCAATGTCTTTAGGTTTGAAGTTTGAACCAAAGCAGCCAGTGATTTACCTCCATAATTAAACTAATGATTACAACTCATTTTGGTTTTCGATATCTCTCTTTTTATTTGTGTATTAAACAATTTGATGCTCAGCCTCTAGTTGGTCATGGGATGGATAGTCGTCCATCTTATTCAGAGGATTTAGGAGTGACAATGTAATTAAGATTAGTTTTGTTGTTTGCATTTCCCTAGCAGTCGATCCTCGCCCGGTCCCCTCTCTCTGAACAGCTTATACATATTTCAGTTTGTCTTTTTCTCGTGTGTGGAAAGAGAGAGCTCCTGATAAGAGCCGGATTATTCATAACTAGTCTTGTCAGGCGTCTATTCGGGAATTGGATTTGGCTTATCTGTGCATTCTAATGCTAGTGTGTGAGAGATAAGCCTTGCTTGCGCCGCCGCCCCCCCTGTTCATCAAGTAACAACGGTGGCCTAATGGTCGCATTGCCGACTTCGGGGGTGAGGTCCCTCGTACAAACTGGTACCAGGCTTCAGGTGGGGTTCGACTTGGATGGAAATCATTTGACATCAGTTTAGTTTCAAAGTCGAGAATAGTTATGTTTGATTTCTTTGGTTATGCATCGACGCATGTCCACTGTCCATTGTTAATTTATTGATTGTTATGGTCAGGCCAATAGGAGGCAAATGAATAGATAGTGGACAATAAGCAGATGATAAGATATAGAGACTTGTCCTTTTTCGGTTTTTTCCACACAACTCTTGTACCGTTTTTCCACTGTTGCTATTTCCATCAACTTTTACGAAATGTTTACCAATGGTGTCGATCCATTGTTCTCAACTAAGAGTTTCAAGCCGACAGCGTTATAGAATCCAGTGATTAATAAATAAATAGAAAAGGAGATGAAATTTATTGGTTCCAAGGGGAAAGAAATTCTTAATACTCTTTACAAGCCAAGGTTGCTAATTAATAATTTCTTGCGTTGATTTTTGGATTACAATTGCAGGTGCTTTTACATATTAAGCACTTGTAATTGCAACAATCAACTGAGACCATAGAACGGTCATAGATTTGTAATTTTGTTTTGCTTGTAGCATTACTCGGTTTGTGTATTTTTTGTTTGAAATATGTATGACCTTTTGACTTCGCTGTGCCCTTTTTTCGTGCTGAAGGCCATAGAACCTGTTGGGACCATGTCGAATTCGTCCCTGGGAACTTCTTTGTGAATTTTTTGTTTGTGTGTATATATGTCAATGCTTTGCACTTTACTTTCAACAAATTGTGGCCTTCCTTTTAATTTCTTCTTGAGGATATACATAGAAGATTAATGAATTATAAATTTAGTTTATTTGGGTTTTCATTTAATCTTATTTCTATTCAAAATTTGGAATTATTTGGTGAAGTCACATGAAAGATTTATATTTAATTTTTAATACACGAAAAACTTATTAAACTTGAAACTTGCATATCATTATCTTATGCTGGATTCTTTTAATTTAATTAGAAAAATGAAGGTAGCAAAATTTATATTTATAATGTTTTAGTATCATGTAAAACAATCATTACAATGAAAACTCAAACTCAAGTTATTAGATAAAATTTAATGATTGTTTTTATATTATTATTTAATAAATTCTCTTAATTAAAAGCCTTTAGAATTTAAAATTCAGATGAGTTCACATCTGCTAAAATTTGATTAATTAGAAGAGTGAATTTAATAGGTTTTAAACTTGAGATCATTATTGTTATTACAGCATATTAAACTTGCGATCATTTTATTTTGTTTGTCTCGTGCTTTTAATTCTCTTGTCATCGAAAATTTAGATTCGGATAAAGCTAAATTCTCTTAATGTACATGTTTTATATGGTAACAGCATGGAGAGGATCCTTGAACGTTATGAAAGATATTCATATGCTGAGAGACAACTTCTTGCAAATGATGATCCCGAAAACCATGTATGTCATCTATCTAATTGCCTTTTCAATTTATAATAAGACTTTTTTCAATGATATTTAATTAATTATCTAATTATACTATAGTTTTTAAATAATATTAGAGCTTTTTATTATAATACTAATAATTAGTTTTTGAATAATTATACAAAAACTTAATGTGCAAAATGTTTTTAAAAAATTGCTCATAAATATTCAATATAAAAAAATATCTATTTTATTTTTTTAATACATTAACATCTCATGATTTTTTTTATTAAGACTTTTTTTTAAGATTATGATAAGATTTTATTTTAAAAAATGCTTTTAATAAAAAGACATGTTTTTATGGAAATAAAAACACGTGAATAAAAAAAGAGGATTTTGACCATAGATACTTTTTGTTTAATTTCAAATCATTATAATTGTTTTGAATATTCATTTTAATTACTTTCAGTTTTTATTCAATAAACTATACTACTATTAAAAATATATATGTTTTCGTCAATTTAGAATAAAAAATATTTTTTTATAAACTTAAATGATTGGCTTTCTTACAAATATCTATTTTAATTTTCATATATTTAAATAACAAAAAATTTAAAAATACCTCACAACACAAGATCAAATACTTGCATGCTTTTGTATCTTTTATTTCTGATAAGAAAAGATCAATTTCTCATTTTAATATTTGATTAACTTTAATCACTTTTTACAATTTATTATTTCATATATTTTTTTATTCATTAGACATTATATTTTTAATTCTCAATGAAAAAATTTCATTATATTAGAAAAAGAATCCAAAACCTTTTCTTTTATGACTAGAAAAAAGAAAAAAAGAAATCATTAAAACTAGAGAGTGGAATTTTTGGTATGTCTTGGAAGATGAGATAGAATACCAATTTTTTATTTTTTTTATTTTCTTTTCTCTTTTTTTAATTTTATCTTAATATAATATGGTTATGAAAATTAATAAAAAAAAACTAAAGGAGGAGGAGATTTTATTGTACCTCTCCTTACATAACACTATTTACTGAAATAATGTTCTTTTCTTTATTAGATTTTTTTTTCTAATATATATATATATATATATATATATATATATATATAATTTCAGCCTTCAAGGTTTATTAAGGATTTGACTTCATGAATTTTTTAAATTTACTTTTTATGAGGTTATCCATATTCATGACTTGACCTGCAGCTTTGATAAGTTGACTTGAGTTTTCTTTCTCAATTTTTCAATTGATTTTTTTGTCAATCTTATCTTTCAACATTGGGTTAATTGAGAAATAGGTTTCGTAGTTTATTTCAATCTGCTTTATATTTTATCTTCGTGATTAAGAATTAACATCATCTCATGACTCGGGTCACGAGTTTGACAGGTTAATCCTGGTTGACTCGAGTTGTTTTTGTGTTTTTTTAATTAATTTTGTTTTTAGTTTTATCTTTCAATATCAAGTTGATTGAGAATTGTGCTTCATAATTTATTTAAATTTGTTTTCTATAGGGTTATCTCGGTTTCATAACTTGGGTCGCAGGTTTGAAAGGTTAATTCAGGTTATTTTTTAGGGTTTTTTTTTAAACAATTTTTTTGTTCAGTTTTGTCTTTTACCATTAGGTTTATTAGAATTGAGTTTTGTAATTTTTTTATTTGCTTTTTATGGGGTTATCCTGATCTCATGACTAGGTATGCGAATTGACAAGTTAACCCGAGTTAACTCGAATCAATTTAATATATTATATATCATCTCAATGTTTATTAAAAAAATTCCCTTCTTAAATATTTATTTTAAGTTAAACTAAGTATGTTCTTATCGATTATATGAGTTGTTTTTGAACCTGTCAAGCTAGCTGTAATATGAAATATGCTATAATTATATAGTATATAAAGAAATGACATAAGTGTTTCCAGGGTAGCTGGACTTTGGAATATGCGAAGCTCAAAGCTCGGGTAGATGTTCTACAAAGAAACCAAAGGTATATATGAACTTCTGAAATGAAATGCAAATGTTCTAGTAGAACTAATGCTAGTAAGACCAATTTATTACCATTAATTATGTATGTTGGCAGGCATTTCATGGGAGAAGATCTTGATTCCTTGAACATCAAAGAGCTTCAAAACTTGGAGCATCAGATTGATTCAGCACTTAAGCACGTGAGATCAAGAAAGGTAATGTCCGTGCTTGAACTTTTCGATAATTTAGGACCATGTTACTGATCAATGTTGCCATTTCATTTTGCAGAATCAGTTGATGTATGAATCCATTTCAGAGCTACAAAAGAAGGTACGTAATCCCTGGCTGATCCCTTTTCTTTTTTTATGTTTTTTTTGTTCTCCTAGCTAGCAAGTGGAAGGTTGTTTGATGTTGTGATTGTATAGAATCTTGTTTTTTCCAGGATTATATATATTGTCAGTATCTTAAAGGTTGGCTTAATCATTAAGTGAATATGCCCCAACCTCACTAATTAGGATTAAATTTTAAAATTATGGGGATGGAATATTAATCATTAAGTGAATATCCTAACTAGTGAATGACTTTTTTTTTTTTTTAGTAAATTGGATAGTGAATTTATACTTTACGGGTGATTCCACAAATTTTTCAATGTTGATAAGCACGTCATGCTTTTATGGGATAACTTTTTGGCTTTCAAATTCATTAAGGATCGAATCTCATACATTTAAGATATTGTTAGATATTATTAATATTTTAACTAATAAGATTGGTTTATTTACATTTAAGATATTGTTAATTAGATATTATTAATATTTTAACCTTTTCATTTTTAATGATTAAAACTATTTTATAAATCACACATACTACATTGATTGAAAGTTAAGTCTAAATTCTTAATGATATCTATTGCAAGCTATTATTAAATGTTACGTTAAATAAGAATATTATAATAAATCTCAAAACAAAATTTAATTATGATCACAAGGTCTTAATGTATTTTATTATTATTATTATTTTGATACTTTGTAAATTTTTAAGGAAGTGCATCTTTTGAAATACACCATAAATAATATCATAAAGTTGAATACAAAAAAATGAGGCTTAAGAATTAACCGGTGAGTCTGGAAAAAGTTAAATCAACAAAACCAAAAACAATTTTTCAAAAAAGAAGCCAATCCTAAAAGTGAGGCTTCTAGACCTCGCAAGCAACGCCAATGGGTCTAAAATTTACATTATTTTTTATATATATACATATATGTGTTAAGCAATCAAAAAAACAAAATAATAAATGAAGATGAGGTTAGAGTTTTATTGATACTTAATGATCACAATAATCTAAAAAAATAAGTTTAATTTAAATACAAAGATATTATATATAGGCTAAACTAAAAAGAAAATAAAAATATTATTCTACCCTTAATAAATAAAATAAAAATAATCCTATATTTTTTAACATTTCCTCTTACATTCACGATGTGGTAGCTACAAGCATCGACAATTTGCTAACTAGAAAACAAAAATGAGAAATAGAATTTGATTTTATAAAGAAATTTACAATCTACAAAGAAGAAGAAATAAAAGGTAAAACAATGGTGTCATGCTTGAGATTATGACAAGTAGATGACAATCGATCTCAATGTGCTTAGTTCGTTTATGAAAAGCTGAGTTGTGAACAATCTGAATAGAACTCTGGTTGTCATAATATATAGGAATGAGATGATAAAGGGAAATTTTATATATGTAAATAACCAACGTAACCAAACAGTCTTTTTAGTAATAGATATCATAGTATGATTTTATGCTTCAATTGAAGATTGAGAAACAATAGATTGTTTCTTACTCGTCCAAGATAATAGAATCATCTAAAAAGATACAAAAATCAGTAATAGACTTGCGATCCATTGGATCATTTCCATGATTACCATCAGAGTATGCACACAACTCCAAAGAAGAGGTGGATGGAAGTAAAGACTTTGAAAGATTAGACCCCGAAGATATCGTAAAATACAAATAACAGCTGCTTAATGAACGGTAGTTGAAGTAACAAACTGACTAATAACATGAACAACATATTCAATATATGGATGAGTAATAGTGAGATATACCAAGCTCTCAATAATAGTATGGTATAAAGTAGGATCTGACAAAAGTACTTATCAGAAGAAGAATACTTTGCATTAACCTCAATACCTACAGTTTTATTATCAGTAAGTCTAGCCCGCTGAAGAATACCTGCAACATATTTCGACTGAGAAAATAGATAGCCTCTAGATGAGTAGGCTACCTCAATACCAAAGAAATGTTGATGAGTAGGCTACATCAATATATAAAGATAGAATGGTACGACTTGCATCAGTGCACTTAACAAAAAGAGCAGAGTCATGATTACTAAAAATGAATCTTGAGGAGATCACAATAGAAAATTTCTCAAACCAAGCACGAGATGCTTTTGTGAGTTCATATAACGTTTTTTTGAGCTTGCAAACATACATACAATCATGTTAAATACTAGGAGGGGATGCCATATAAACTTTTTCTTGAAGATCTCCATTCAAGAAGGCATTTTTAATATCAAATTGATAGATATGCCACTAACGAATTGAAGCTACTGCAATAAGAGTACGAATAGTTGTCGTTTTTATAACAGAAGCAAATGTCTCCTCATAATCCATATCATATTGTTGAGAGTATCATTTTACAATCAACCTAACTTTGTATCGCTTAATAGATCCATCAGAATTAATCTTGATCTTATACACCCAACGACAACCACCAGCACTCTTATTAGGAGATAGAGGAACCAAATCCTAAATATGTCTTGTGCAAAGCAGAAAGTTCCTCATCCATAGCTTGTTGCTAAAGAGGATCAAAAATCGTTTTTTTATAGGAAGGGGTTTCAAAGAGACAATGAATAGAAGTTAAAAAGAAAATATAAGATGAAGAATAACAAGAATAGACAAAATCTAGTAACTTTGTGGACTTACAAATGTGTATGGATTGATATAGAGGTGGATCCACGATCTCAGACAGAGCTTGAGGGACTATAAAAAAAAGAGAGCTTCAGGTATACTAGAGAGTAAAGTGTTGGTATCTACAAAATGATTAGTACGAATTGGTCGAACATGAGAAGAGGTATGTGAAGTATTAGGAACCTGAGATGATAAACTATTTAAATCCTTAGAAAAAAGGATCTATACAAATAAGATTAAATTTAGTCAAGCTAGGAGTAATGGAGGGAATAAAAAGAAAGGTATATATGCTCGAGAAAGACAACATGACAAGACATATAAAGTTTTTGAGTTATTGGATCAAAACAACGATACCTTTTTTTACCTTCATTAAAACCAAGAAAGACACAAATAACATATCGAGAGGACAACTTACTGCGTTTTACATGAGGATGAAGAACAAAACAAGTACAAGTAAAAATTTTAAAGAATGAATAATCAGGGCATACCCATACAACTTTTTGAAATGAGAAAAACCTGAAATATGAGAAGATAAAATTGTATTAATCAAATTTACAGCAATAAGAACAACTTTTCTCCAAAACACATCGGGAACAAAAGTAGACAACAAGAGAGAACGAGCAGTTTTAACAATGTGCCTATGTTTTCTTTTAGCAACGCCATTTTGCTTAAGAGTATCTACACACGAAATTTGGTGAATGGTTCCATCTAAGACAAACAACTCACAAAATTTATTAGAGGTGTATTCTCCATCCAAATCACACCTAAAAAATTTGATAACATAGAATGTTGAGTTTGGACAAGAGCTCAAAAAACTGTATATATCTCAAAAAAATCAGAACAATGCTTCAGTAAATAAACCCAACAATAACAAGTATGATCATCAATAAAAAAAAAATATATCAAGACCTTTTTTGTGGTAATAGAAGAAAGTCCTCATGGATTAGAATGAATCAAATAATCAGATAGAGAAGAAGAAACATAAATACTTCGCTTAACAAGTAAAACGGAAAATTTTGCCAGTTTATATCCACTAAAATAAAAAAATATCACTAGTTTTTAATTTTTTTATAGCTTATATGGATGCCAAAAATCTCAAACAAGAAGACAAAATATAACCTAGACGAGAATGCCATAAATAAAAACTAGAAAAACTCAAACGAAAAGAAGATAAATCAACACTAGTAGCAGCAATAATAGTAACTAAAACTTTTAACTCATCCAAAATATATAGTTCATTCTTTCTACGCCCCGTCTTAATTAGCTTCTAAGACTACAAATCCTATACACAACAAAAAGAAGTGGAAAAGAAGACTCAATAATTATCAGAATCACATGACAGGCCAATAAGAGCAAGATTCAATGTGAGTTTTAGAATAAGGTAAAAATCAATGGGAGA
>Ga0325402_1004372_pt1 | contig 13006 bp, 11 predicted proteins | sample PopdelMetagenome_22_FD_207212 | JGI IMG/M metagenome (GOLD analysis project Ga0325402, IMG submission 207212) | Populus deltoides microbial communities from Bellville, Georgia, United States - Xylem-PdKOR-R3 | ecosystem: Host-associated > Plants > Phyllosphere > Stem > Wood/Secondary xylem... | reverse complement strand
ATTAAGAAACCCAAGAATATTTATAAAACAAATATTTATATTTTTGATATGAATATTTAGAATTATAATAAAAATAATAATATTTATAACACAAGTAATTATATTAAGAAACCCAAGAATATTTATAACACAAATTATAATAATTTTGATATTAATACATAAAATTATAATAAAATAATAAATATTTATAACACAAATAATTATATTAAGAAATCCAATAATATTTATAATGCAAATTATAATAATTTTGATATTAATACTTAGAATTATAATAAAAATAATAATATTTTTTATATGAATACTTTGAATTATAAAAATAATAATTATATTTATAACATAAATAATTATATATATATTGTTTATGAGATTTCATGGGCGGAAAGGGCTAATGATCGCTGCTGCCAGCTAACAGACATGAGTTTTTCCTATTTCATCTCTCGATCCGTTCTTACATTTATCAGCACCACAGACCATCAACCCTTTTGATTTTATCGTGCTAAATTGTGGAGTTTCACTGTTAGTGGAGAACCCAGTCTTCTAAAAATTCGTCAAGCATTAATAATAGATAAAAAAAAAATTGATGTAAATTTCAAGATACATTTCATATAAATTACTCACAGTTATTCAATAAATATGTAAACCAAAATCCTTAGCCAATTTCTTACAAAGAAGCAGCATACGAGGCTTCCTAACTAAACACATTTAAACGCATAATAAAATTAATTCTAAATTAAATAATAAAAATAAAACTTGATAATAGATGATCAATATTTATCAAAAAATATCTTAAAAATTGTTATTTACAACCAGTGACTAAACTATAATGTTTTTTAGAATTTAGAGACAAAATCACAATTTCCCAAAAGTAAGGATCAAATTGTAATTCTTCCACCTTCAACCCCAAAACATATTTTCCATAATTTCAATATGATTCGTTCCATACAATTCTTCAATATTTACCTACTATCTTTCAAATATTCAAATTTCTTAAGATATTTACTCATTACAACAAAGATAGAAGGAAGAAAATGACTAACAATGTCCTTACCTCTATCTTTTTCTTTTTTTTTTTTGATAACCCGGGGTGTCACCATGACTAATCCCCGAACCTACTGAACACTTTACAAGCCTAATAGACAAGTAAAACATTACGAGAGTGACAAACATGCATAAAGAGGATCGAATCTGGATGCAAGACCAGAAAATCCTTGCCAGGACCACTAAGCCACGACCTCAAGTGCTTCCTTACCTCTATCTTTCTGTATATAACAAATGGGCTAGCTAATTAACGGGCCAACATATAAAACATTAATGGATTATATATTATGGGTGGGGTTTACATTTCCTCCTCGCCTGTTAAAATAAATTCATCCTCGAATTAAAACTTACTAGCTTGATTGAATGAAGAAATAACGATATTTATTACGTATCATCTTCTCAGGTTCTCGTGTTGCTTCATCACTCAAATGAAGCAATCTCATTAGAACGAAGTTTTCTAATTTGTCTATCCACAATTCTCTCCAGTTGAATCTCACATGACATATCTTCTTAAAATGCTACTGTTTATGGCTCTAATATATGTGATGGAGCACGGAGATACTTCTAATATATGTGATGGTGCACGGAGATACATGGAACACTGGATGTTTAGATGAAAAAGCTGGGTGGAAGAGCTAATCCATATAAGCAACTGCACCAATTCTTTTCAAAATTTTCGAAGGTCTAATATATGTTAGGAGGAATTCTCAGAAATACATAATCACCATCAACAAATTTCAATTCCAATCGTATATGGTCAACATAATTCTTCTGTCTACTTTGTACTTCTTGAGCTTAGTTTGAATTATTTTAATCTTTTCAGAAGTTATTTGCACTATTTCTAGCTTAGTTTCATGTGAGTCATAAAGAGGAGTAGAGAGAGATGGAGGTAGCACAGAGATGACAACAACAGTTTCCAAGCTCGTTGATGACTCCGATGGTCGATTGAAAGGAAGGATTGTGCAGGAACAAGAGGAGCAGTGGGAGAAATATTAGGGCACGTGTTTGGCTTTAGGAAGAAATGGGTGTGGTCAAGTGGATGGGCTCTGGATATTGGGTGGGCGGGGGAGGGGGGAGTTTTGTGGAAACTGGGCTTTGGGTTTCATTGAAAGTCACATGTTTGGACAAATAGATCGGATCTGTTAGTGGGTCCATGCATTTATATGCAATTTGGGTTTGTGAGTATCCTATGAAAACACAAGGAATGGACTTTGGCTGAAATTTATAGGTGTTGTATGGCTTTGTGAGGGGATAGTATAACATCCAAATTTTCACAATTTAAGATAATTTGGTTGTTGATGAAAAAGAACTTCAAATGGAGACTTGTTTTAGAGGATAGGAGTTGGTTGGCGATTTATAAGATAAGTGGCAGTTTGGAATGCGTGAGGCCAATAAGAGAGTGGTATGGAAGTATCATAGAGCAAGGTAAGGTAAGTCTCTACAAGATGATGATGACGTCTTTTAGAAACACCCTTTTGTTGGGGGAGTGTAGGGATCAGTAGTTTAATGGCTTATACCATGATCGGACAGATAGTTTTTTAAACTTAGAAATTCTCCACCATTGTCCGGGTACAAAGTTTTGATGGTGGATTGAAACCGTTTTTCAACAAGCATTTTAAATTGGGGAAAAATGCTAGAAACAAGAGATTTTGCAAACATTGGATAAAACCATATATATTTGGTATAATAATCCACAAAAATAAGATAATTGTGTGCACCACTTAACCCAGTGATGTGAGCGGGACCCCAAACATCAGTGTATACAATTTCAAGTGGAGAATGACTTTGAAAACTTGTAGAACCAAAAGGTTGTTAATGCTATTTATTTGTTAAACAAGAAGTGCATGAAGATGGGAACATATTTGTGGAAACATGAAGAGATAATAGATTGACAAGATGTTGAACAACTTTAATCGAGGGGTGTCCAAAACACTTGTGCCACCCGCCGATTAAAGTTCATTCATGCACATAAGCAACCTATTTTGGAGTGGAAGAAGTTATCAATGAGTTTGGAAACATGTAAACGCCATTCTCACACGCACCTCTTAGAAGTATTGCCCGCGTAGATCGTTCCTTCACAAGAAAATAAAGTGGGTGAAGTTCAAGAAAAACATTATTGTGTCTGGTGAAGTGATGAATTGAAATGAGATTCTTATGAATATAGGGAACACATCAGATATCATGTAAATGAAAAAAAAAATTAGGCGTGGGTAAAGCTAAAGAACCAATATGTGTAATCGCCAAACTTGTACCATCACCAAGAAGAACTTCATTAGTGTTGTCATACTCAGAGTGAATGGATAAGTTTTGTAGATCACCCAAAATATTATGAGAGGTTACGGAGTCAATTAACCATTTATTTTCTTGACCATTTAAGGTGTCAGCACAGTTAGTAGTCATTTCAGAATATTGGAGTTTTGGGCAGGTCTTTGTTGTGGGCCCATTTGGTCACAATATTGACATTTTGGCTGGAAGAGTCTGTGGCTTGAGATAGGACAGCCTGAAATGTTGTTACACCGTTGGTCTTGAGATGGGCCATTTGAAGAACGGTGTTGGCCTTGTTGACGTGATGGTCCATTTCCTATGTTACTTCCCCTCGGTTGCTAGGTTGGAGAGAAACCAGAACGATGGCTGGTGAAATTTGCAGCAGCCACGAGCTACTATGTAGCATCCTCTATCCTCCTCAAGTAGCTCTCTTGCCCAACAAGCAAATTATAGAGATCTTCAAAAGCAAGAGATTTTTCTCTTGCTCGAATAGGAGTGGCGATCTCACGGAATTCAGGACCTAACCCATGAAGGACATATAGGGTTAAGTCATCGTCGGAGATAGGGTGATCAATGAGAGCAATCTCATTAGCCAAGCTTTTAACCGTATGAAGATACTCTGGGATCGGTCGATTTCCACGCTAAATCAAGGTCAGTTCTTCCTTGAGTTGCATTGCCCTTGTATGCGATTTGCTTGCATACAAAGTTGATACTTTTTTCCATGCCTCATGAGGTTTTGGCTGTGGCAATGAAGGGCGTGATTGTGGGTGAGGTAGATGCAAGAATAGCGCTAAGAATTAGCTTATCTTACCTAACCCAACAGTTTATTGTGGCTAGACGGTGGGGTGTCATCGGAAGAGGGGCATTGTGATTCTCCATTGACATAATTCATTAGATCATAACCAATTAGAAGGGCCTCAAATTGCACTCGCCATTAAGGAAAAGATGAGGGTGTGAGTTTTTAATTTATTGACCTGAGTTGTGATGTAGGAAACAACAAGATGGGGTTATGAGGAGGAGATAGGTTGATTTGCCAAAGACATGTGTGAAATGAGGATCAAATTCTCGTTGATAGTTCTAATTTTTTTTGTTGATTAAGAAATCAATTGTTTTTATCTTCATTTTCACAATTCCATTTTGTCATTCATGAAAATGCAGTCCCAGAAGCTTAAGATATTCTTGAAATGTTGATCTTAAGCATGTGCTCTTCTCTAAGGATATGGTTTATTCTATTAGTGTTATCTTTGTAAAAAGCAACCACAAAACAGATTTCGAAGATCAAGTTCCAATGTGTTTGTAATAAACATGTCTGTTGCCTTGAGTTTGTTTCATTTCCCATACAAAATGTATATAGATAATTACACAATAAACTCGAAAACCCAACCCTGATTTTCTAAAAAAAAATATTTTGTTATTTATTTTTAATTTTTGAATAATATGGGACTTTAGAAATAAAATTCAAAGAATACTAGGTGTTAACTTATAAATTAAAAATTAGAACTTTAATTTAGTTTTTTTTTTTTACAAGTCTTTTTGTTTGGAATCAAATCAAAATTTTCATTAATAAATTTTATTTTAAAAGGAATCGATGTTAAAATTCAATTTTTATAAAAAATCAAATCGCCAAATCTCTAAAAAGAGAGTAGCGTGGGAAAACTAATTAGAGTCCCTTGGAAATAGCGTGAGAAACAACAATTAAATTATTTGTTGCAGTTTGTCGTCAAGGCACAACTTAAGTCGTCCTGTATAGCAGCAAACTGAATGTCAATTCAGTCCCTATGCTTTCAATTCGAGCACAATTTCATCCCTAAATTGTTAGAGTCAATCCCACAACAGGGAGGATCAGTCTCTGAGGTCCATCCCAAAAGTTCAGCACACTGCTGCCCAACACACCCAAAATAGAGAATAAGCCGCTCCTGATTTGGTGGTTTGGTAGATAAGCAATGCAATTAATTGCCTATTTTCCTGTTTAATTAAGATTTTAGCAAATTAAATCAATTTAAAAAATGCTTAATCAATTTTGTTACCAGAAATCAAACCCGAAAGTAAAGTTTTCATGAAACCTCTGGCTAGAATTATCAGGCTATGAAACACAAATGAATATTTTCTAGAGCTATTATCATTTGTCAATAATATATGTATTAAAATGCCATACCATTAAAATTATGGATATTTTTGATAAATCTAGAAAATAATTTATAAAAAAATTATAATCTCTGAAAATATTTGAGATATTTAAATAGTTTACAAAACTATCAACAATTAAAATTTAAAAAAATCACACAATGGAGAATTCTTAACTGTTGATTTTCTAATATCTTCCTTTGGACATAAGTATACGCCTGCTCAACGGTTGGAAATGGTTGTAATAGAAGTACATAACTCCTAATTTTATAAAGTTTGTCATCTAGTCCATCAAGAAAAATATAAACTCAATCTTCTTGAAGAAGGATGTTATACTTCTGTATATCACTTGCACATTTCGTTGGATTTGGGTAGCGAAAATCAATTTCCCTCCATAAGCCTTATAGATTATTGTAGCATAATTAAATGGATTCTCCATTTTGTCTCATTAGAGTGACGCGTCTCTTTAAATCATATACTTGAGATTTGTCATTCCCATCAAAATATGTTGTAGCAATTGATTCTCATACATGTTTAGCAATTAAAAATCAAATATAGTTGTCGATTAGAGAGGGGTCAATCCATTGAGTTAATCAACCAACCCTTAACAATAGAGTTTTCTATCCTCTATCTTCTGAATGTAGAATCATTCGAATCCGGTTGCAGAAGGTCACCATTTATATATCCTAGTTTATCTTTTCCTAAGATATATATTTCAACAATTTGGGATCATAGAGCATAGTTTGTACTATTAAATAATATATTTGTCTTGTTTTATTTATTTAGGGTAGAATAGTATTTTCAGCTTAACTTATATATAAGCTTTTTGTATTTAGGTTAAAGCAAGAACAATAATACAAATCAATTGAGGAGAATTCTAGCCTCTTTCTCTTTCATGTTCGTATTTATTTTTGTGTTAAATGAATTGTTTAAACATGGTATCAGAGCTGGTTTTATGGAACAAGGCTTAATCCCAAACACAGCTTTTATGGATCCAACTCTGAAAAAAAATTTTGAGTGATATTTTGCCTTCCGCTTCTGTAAAATCTGGTATTTTGACTTTCCTTCAGCTTCTGCAATTTGGTATTTATATTCTGTCTCTGCAATTGTTTTGGTATTTTATCTGCTGCAATTTGTGTTATGTTTTGGAGTAATCGTATAATTTCGAGAAGATATTTGTTGAGTATTTGTGATATCTGGTACTTTGTCTTTCACTGCTTTTGCATTCTGGTTCTGTTTGTTTGTTAATTATGGCTACTGAAAGAGATTATTCGCTTTAGTCTGTAAGGGTGAGGTTGGATGGAAATAATTATTCGTACTGGAGTTATGTAATGGGAAATTTCCTTAAGGGTAAAAAGATGTGGGGGTATGTTAGTGGAACTTATGTGATACCTAAGAATACTGAGGAGAGGGTTGTTGTTTTGATAGATACATGGGAAGCAAACAATGCAAAGATCATTACTTGGATCAACAATTCTATTGAGCATTCCATAGGTACGCAGTTGGCAAAGTATAAGACAACAAAAGAGGTTTGAGATCATCTGCAAAGGTTATTCACGCAATCAAATTTTGCAAAACAATATTAATTAGAGAATGACATACGAGCTCTTCATCAGAAGAATATTAGTATTCAAGAGTTTTATTCTGCTATGACAGATCTTTGGGATCAATTGGCTCTTACAGAATCGGCACAATTAAAGGTATGTGGTGCCTATATTGAGCGTAGAGAGTAGCAACGTTTGGTACAGTTTTTAACAGCACTTCGCAGTGATTTTGAAGGACATAGAGGTTCAATTCTGCATCGTTCTTCATTGTCTTTTGTTGACACTATTGTTAGTGAGTTATTGGCTGAAGAAATATGTCTTCAGTTTTATTCTGAAAGGGGAATTCTTTCTACTTCAAATCCTTCTGTACTAGCGGTACCCTCTAAGCCATCCTTTAATCATCAGAATAAGCCTTACACAAGAGTTGGCTTTGATGAGTGCAGTTTCTGTAAGCAGAAAGGTCATTGGAACACTTAGTGTTCCAAGTTGAAACAATAGAATCAAGCTTGGAAGCATGGCAGCCAGTCACAACCTAATGCTCATAGACCACCTCAAAGTTATAAACCACCATACCATAATACTGTAGCAGTAGCTTCATCAAGCTCTATCGCCGATCCTAGTACTCTTGCTGAGCAATTTCAGAAGTTTCTCTCCTTACAGCCATAAGCAATGTCTGCTTCTTCTTTCATAGGTCAGTTGCCTTATAGCTCCTCAGGTATGTCACATTTTAAATAGGTCTTAAATTCTAGTGCTTCCTATCATATATCTCCAGATTCTTCATCTTTTACCTTTGTGTCCCCTTCATCCTCCATTCTTGTTATAACTGCTGATAGCACTCCCATGCCTTTAGTAGGTGTTGGTTCTGTTGTCACACCTCACTTGTCTCTACCTAATGTTTATTTTATTCCGAACCTCAAATTGAATCTTGCTTCTGATGGTCAAATATGTGATTCTGGTGATTATTTAGTCGTGTTTTCTGGTTCTTTTTGTTGTGTATAGGATCTGCAGTCTCAGAAGCTGATTGGGACAGGCCGTAGGGAGAATGGACTATATATTTTGGATGAGTTAAAAGTGTCAGTTGTCATCCCCGCCGCTACTATTATTGTTGATTTGTCTTCCTTTCGTTTGAGTTCTTCATCTTCTAGTTTTTATTTATATCATTCTCGTCTAGGTCATGTCTCATTTTCTCATTTAAGATTTTTGGCATCCACGAGAGCTTTAGAAAATTTGAAAACTCGTGATATTTCTGATTGTAGTGGATGTAAACTGGTAAAATTTTTCGCTTTACCTTTTTATCGAAGTATTTCTGTTTCTTCTTTACCTTTTGATTTGATTCATTCTGATGTATGGGAACCTTCTCCTATTGCCACAAAAGAAGGGTCTCGATATTATGTTTCATTTATTGATGATCATACTCGTTATTGTTGGGTTTATTTAATGAAATAACATTTTGAATTCTATGAGATATATACAGCATTTCAAGCTCTTATGAAAACTCAGCATTCTGCTATAATCAAATGCTTTATGTGTGATTTGGGTGGGGAATACACTTCTAATAAATTTTGTTAGTTGTTTGCCTTAGATGGAACCATTCACTAAACTTCATGTACAGATACTCCTGAGCAAAATAGTGTTGCTAAAAGAAAATAGAGGCACATTGTTGAAACTGCGCGTTCTCTCTTATTGTCTGCTTCTGTTCCTAGTGAGTTTTGGGGAGAAGTTGTCCTTACTACTGTAATTTTGATTAATACAGTCTCATCTTCTCATACTTCAAGTTTGTCTCTTTTTAAAAAGTTATATGAGCATGTTCCTGATTATTTCTCCTTTAGAGTTTTTGGTCGTACTTGTTTTGTTCTTCATCCTCATGCAGAACGTAGTAAGTTGTCCTCTCGTTCTGCTATTTGTGTCTTTCTGGGTTATGGTGAAGGTAAAAAGGGGTATCGTTGTTTTGATCCAATAACTCATAAACTTTATGTGTCTCATCATGTTGTCTTTCTTGAGCATATACCTTTTTTTTTATTCCATCAACTACTCATAACTTGACATGACCTGATATTATTCATATATATCCCTTTTTTGAGGATTCTGATAATATACCATCACAGGTTCCTAGTACATCAGATACCCTTTCCCATGTTCGACCAATTTGCACTCATCATCTTGCATGTACTAAACTTTAATCTCTAGCACACCTGAAGCTTCATTCTTATCTATAGCCCTCCAAACTTGATCTGAGATTGTGGATCCACCTCTACATCAATCCATAAGCATTCATAAGTCCACAAAACTACTAGATTTTGCTTATTCTTGTTATTTTTCATCATTTATTTCCTTTTTAGCTTCTATTCATTGTCTCTCTGAGCCCTCTTCCTATAAAGAGGCGATTCTTGATCCTCTTTGGCAGCAAGCTATGGATGAGGAACTTTCTGCTTTGCATAAGACAGATACTTGGGACTTGGTTCCTCTACCTCCTGGTAAAAGTGTTGTTGGTTATCGTTGGGTGTATAATATCAAGACTAACTCTAATGGGTCTATTAAGCGATATAAAGCTAGGTTGGTTGTAAAAGGATACTCTCCACAGTATGGTATGGATTATGAGGAGACATTTGCCCCTGTTGTAAAAATGACTACTATCCGTACTCTTATTATTGTAGCTTTGGTTCGTCAATGGCATATCTCACAACTTGATGTTAAAAATGCCTTCTTGAATGGAGATCTTCAAGAAGAAGTTTATATGGTGCCTCCTCCTGGTGTTTCACATGACTTTGGTTATGTTTATAAGCTCAAGAAAACGTTATATGGTCTCAAACAAACACCTCGTGCTTGGTTTGAGAATTTTCTATTGTGTTCTCATCTCTTAGATTTGTTTCTGGCAGTCATGATTCTGCTCTTTTTATTAAGAGCACTGATGCAAGTCGTATCATTTTGTCCTTATATGTTGATGACATGATTATTACTGGTGATGATCTTGATGATATCTTAGTTTTGAAGACATAGCTGGCTAGACAGTTTGAAATGAAGGATTTGGGTTCTCTTTGATATTTTCTAGGTATTGAGGTAGCTTACTCACTTAGAGGTTACCTTCTTTCTCAATCGAAATATGTTGCCGATATTCTTGAGTGGGCTAGACTTACTGATAACAAAACTGCAGACACTCTCATTGTAGTTAACGCAATATTCTTCTTCTAATGGTTTACCTTTGACAAATCCTACTTTATATCGTACTATTGTTGGGAGTTTGGTATATCTCACCATTACTCGTCCAGATATTGCATATATTGTTCATGTTGTTAGTCAGTTTTTTGCTTCTCCTACTCCTGTTTATTGGATAACTGTTCTTTGTATTTTACAATATCTTTGAGGTACAGTCTTTCAGAGCCTCTTTCTTTCATCCACCTCTTCCTTGGAGCTGCGTGCATACTCTGATGCTGATCATGGCAGTGATCCCACATATCACAAATCGGTTACTAGTTTCTGTATCTTTTTAGGTGATTCTCTCATCTCTTGAAAGAAACAATCTATTGTTTCTCAATCATCAACCGAAGCAGAATTCGTGCTATGACATCTACTACCAAAGAGATTATTTGGTTACGTTGATTACTTGCAGATATGGGAGTTTCACTTTCTCATCTTACTTCTATGTATTGTGACAACCAGAGTTCTATTCAAATTGCTTACAACTCAGTTTTTCATGAACGAACTAAGCACATTGAGATTGATTGTCATCTTACTCGTCATCATGCAAGCATGACACCATTACTTTGCCTTTTATTTCTTCTTCCTTGCAGATTTCTTTACCAAGTCGCATTCCATTTCTCGTTTTTGTTTTCTAGTTGACAAACTCTCGATGCTTGTAGTTGCCGCATCGTGAGTTTGAGGGGAGATATTAAAAAATATATTTATCTTGTTTTATTTATTAAGGGTAGAATAGTATTTTCAACTTAACTTATTTATGAGCTCTTTGTATTTAGATTAAAGCAAGAACAATAATACAAATCAATTGAGGAGAATTCTAGCTTCCTTCTCTTTCATGTTCATATTTATTTTTGTGTTAATTGAATTGTTTTAACATGTACCATCAAATTTGATATCAATCAATCTATGTAGAAGCAGCATCATATGTCATTGCTGAGGTTGGGGTCTGATTCTGAGTCAAAGGCTAAGTCATTCTTGTAGTTAAATCTTCAAGGATAGCAGTAATACCTTGTTGATTTTGTTCCACTAAATCGGTAGGTGTTGCCATCGTCTTCTGTTTTTGTTGTTATTGTTACAATAGCAACTTTTATTAATTTAAAGGAAAAGAAAGAATGATTTTACATATTGCTCTGATGTTAAGAAAAAATAGAATTTTGGAATCTTTCAATTTCACAATATATATATACACACACACACACACACTAGATACCATGCTTGCGCGATGTCGCGGGCTTGTGGCATGCTTGTGCGTTGTTGTGGGTTTGTAGAAAAAAAATATATGGAGAAAAATTGTTGCAATTCACAATATTTTTAAGGAAAAAAGTACAAAGCTAAATTCACAACCAGCTTAATATTAAAAAAATAAAATCGACAAAGATAATTTTGGAAAAAATCATAAAAAAATGAAAGGAAAAAAAACCAAGCAGTGAAACACTGTAGCAATCTATAGTGTTTCATGAGGAAATCTAAAGTTGTAATTTTCAACCAACTCAATATTAAAAATAATAAAATCAATAAAGATAATTTTGAAAAAAATCATAAAAAAAATATGTAGGGAAACACTATACCAATTCACAATGTTTTAAAAAACAAACTACGAAGCTAAATTCTCAACTAGCTCAATATCAAAAAAAAAATCGACAAAGACAATTCTAGAAAAACAAATCATACAAAAAGAAAAAAAACCATGTGGCGAAACACTGTAGCAATCCACATTATTCTAAAGAAAAAAAACTACAAAGCTAAATTCTCAACCAGCTCAATATTAAAAAAAATAAAATCGACAAAAACAATTCTGAAAAAAAACAAAAAAAATGAAAAAAAAAGAAGAAGACAATTTTGGAGAAAAAAAAATAGGAAAAAAATTATGTGGGGAAAGTTAAAGCTAAATTCTCAACCAGCTAAATATTAAAATCATTTAGGAAAACACTGTAGCAATCTATAGTGTTTTGTGAGAAAATATACAATTGTAATTCTTAAACAGCTCAATATTAAAGAAATAAAATTAACAAAGATAATTTTAAAAATATCACAAAAAAAATGAAAAGAAAAAAAAATCATGCAGGGAAACACTGTAGCAATCTATAGTGTTTCATGAGGAAATCTACAGTTGTACTTTTCAACCAGCTTAATATTAAAAACAATAAAATCGATAAAGATAATTTTGAAAAAATCATAACAAAAAAATCATGTGGGAAAACATTGTAGCAATCAATAGTGTTTTAAAGAAAAAAACTACAAAGCTAAATTTTCAACCAGTTCAATATAAAAAAAATAAATTCGATAAAGACAATTTAAAAAAAATCGATAAAAAAAGGCATATGGAAAAACACTGTAGCAAGGCAAAAATCATGTGGGGAAATACTATAACAATCCACAGTGTTTTAAAGAGCTACAAAGTTAAATTCTCAATCAGTTCAATATAAAAAAAATAAAATCAACAAAGATAATTCTGAAAAAAAAATCATTAAAAAAAAACATGCGGGGGAACACTGTAGCAATCCACAATGTTTTAAAGAAAAAAACTACAAAGTTCAATTCTCAACCAGCTCAATATGAAAAAAATAAAATCGACAAAAATAATTCTGAAAAAAAAATAAAACAAAAAAAAAGACAATTTTGGAAAAAAAAACAAAAAAAATGGAAAAAAAACATGTGGGGAAAGCTAAAGCTAAATTCTCAACCAGCTCAATATTGAAAAAATAAATTCGACAAAGATAATTTTAAAAAAATAAACACGTGGAAAAACACTAAAGCAAAACAAAAATCATGTGGGGGAAACACTGTAGCAATCCACAGTGTTTTTTTTTAAATTACGAAGTTAAATTCTCAACTAGTTC
>Ga0325402_1004370_pt1 | contig 13009 bp, 10 predicted proteins | sample PopdelMetagenome_22_FD_207212 | JGI IMG/M metagenome (GOLD analysis project Ga0325402, IMG submission 207212) | Populus deltoides microbial communities from Bellville, Georgia, United States - Xylem-PdKOR-R3 | ecosystem: Host-associated > Plants > Phyllosphere > Stem > Wood/Secondary xylem... | reverse complement strand
ATGATTTTTTTAAATAGACAAAATTAAAAAAACAAAAAAAAAAACCAAGCTAGCACTTGATCAATTTAGAAATGGTATGTTTTTTTAAAAACAAAATCAATTGTGGCGAAAGACATGTCGTCCGCCCCAATACTTTTTGAAGAAAAATTCAAGCCAATGTGCCACCTGATATTTTCTAGATTATGATTATTGTGGTGGCTGAAAAAACAAGATTTATACTTTTTTATCCCAAATTATTTCATCCCAAATTTGAATAAAAACACCTAGAAAGGAATCTAAACACATTGAAAACTCATAAATGCCCTTAAAAAAAACATAAAAATATAAAATTAATCTGAAACAAAAACTCTTCTTGAGCTTAAACCTGGTTTTTAAAGCAATTTCAAAATGAAAAAACACATAAGTTGAACTCCTCTCACTAAATTAAATATTTTGACATTAGGATCTACTATTTTGGTGGCTTAAAATCGGTGTTAACATCAATTTTTTCTCTTTATCGTCAGAATCCGATGTTCTCTTTCTTTTATCTCAAACTATGGACTGAAAAATAAAATTAAAAAACTATTGAGTGATCAAACATATATAATTTGTAAAGTTTGAGAATTAAAGAAAATCTTTTGTGATAATTTTAAAAGCATCACCTGTTGTGGTGTTTTTTTTTTACTTTTATTTTTTATCTTTTAATTATATCCTTAATCAATAAATTTGATTTAATTATTCTTTAATTGTGCCCAAAAGGATTTAATTGTTCAAAGTAAAAGTTTAATGACCAAAATAAAAAAAAATAAAAATTTTGAATAATAAATCTACCATAAAATATGAGAAGATGAATAGTGCACACATGCACCGTATTTATACCACATCGTTTAGAGTTTTTGTAATTTATCCCTTTACAATCTTTTTTCTAAACAGTGCAAAACGTTAGCACAGAGGAAAAAAATATTAATAACAAAAGGAAAAGTATGTTGCTGGCATATGCTCATGTTTCAATTCAATGTGTTGTTTAGAAACACGACTGTATTTTCTGAAATTTTTATTTTATTTTTTTAATAGGTTTAATGATTTGATGTGAAAAATAATTTTAAAAAATAAAAAATATATATTATTTTCACATATTTTTTTAAAAAATATATTTAAAAAAGAATCGCTATCAAATTTCGAAATACTTTCTAAATTGAATGAATATTCACCTAATTAATTTGATGAATTAATATATGATTTGATTAAAATTTAGTTTGATTTTTAAAAAAAAATCTTAAAATTATATTATTTTAAATTAATATAAGTTAACTCATTCAATTTATAAATTATGTTATGTACCGGATGAATTAATAACTTATTGTATTTTTATGATATAAAACGATAATTACATTTTTATTTCCATCACACCATGACATGCACAAACTTGTACAACAAAGTGTTGATTAAGTGCTTGATGTTATATGAATTTCGTACGTTGGACAAATCTAAATAGATGAGATTGTTGTCCAAGATAGAACAAAACAAAACAAGCATTTGAAGTCGTCTCAACCCTGACGTATAGACGGCTCGTCTTTCGTCTTCCTCCTTTTTTTTTTTGGCTTCAAGAACATGCCATGCATACGAGTGAACATCATGTCGTTTGCTGACATCTTGTTCAATCATTTCAAAAGCTTTCACTGTACAAAGTACAAACACTAATAGAGAGAGAGAGATTCAGAGGAGGAGGGAGAGCTCCTGGAATTGTAAGGAAAACCAAGGCTTTGAGAGGTAATTTGCTTTACTATCTCACTTCCTCTTCCAATTCTGCTTTCTGGGTCTTTCAAGTTCCTCTTTTTAGTGCTTCTCTTATCTTAAAGCAATGGACTTTATCCATTTGCAGAGACATAATAGATTAACAGTGAGCTAAAGCTTAGTTTCATTTCAAGCTTTAAAAAGAGCATGAAGGGCCATGAACCAAAGGTGATTTTGACTACACCTTTGATTTTTCTGTATTTGTTTTCACTCTAATTCTCATTTGTTGATTTGTATTTTGTTTATTCAATGAAAATAGTGTACTTAACTCCATGCACGTGTAATCTTAATCTTTCATTAGACTGCCTATGTAATCTGATAATGATTCTTGCTTTTGTAGTGGGGTTAGGTCCTCCTTGTTGCTTTTGATCAATACAATAACTTCTTTTATAGAAAAAAGAAGAAAAATAAATATTTTTCATTGCAAAGTGTTTGTGAGAATGTGGAAGAAAAGGGCTGTACAGTGTGTAATGATCCTTGAATTGGATTTACTGCAACGTAATGTGTTTTTTTTTTTTTACTTTTTTTGGGGGTCTTAAATTGACAGATGCCAAGAATGGAGGACATTCTTAGTCTTCCAGTACAAGATCCTCCTTGTGCAGAGTTTTCTGCTGCTCATATAAAGTGGGAGAAAGTAGAAGGTGGTCGACAAGGTGGCGATGATATTGCCCTAATCCCTTTTGCTAGAGTGGATGATTTTGTAAAAGGAGAATCTTCAAATGCAGAATGTCCTGCTAGCTTTCGAATTGAGTCTAGAAGGAAGAGATCTGAAGGGAGCATCAGCAAACCAAGGGTCGATGGCTATCTTGAATATACACTGTATGTTCATAAATTCATGCAGTGCTATACAAGGCACCTTCTTCTTTTTTGGGTTTTATGACGAATGAATTATGAACGCCAGTGTGTAAATGATTGTTCTTGGTTTTTGTTCTCTGAAATGTGCTCTCTGCCAAGAGCTCCTTAAAGGATGGCTCTTTTTGTCTGTTTTAAAGGTGAATGTTTTGCAAAATGAATGTTTATTTACCACTAAATGGACAAACATTCAAAGAGAATATTTTAATGATAAAAGGTAATTATGTCACCGGGAATTGATGCATGTCTTGAAGATCCCTTGTAGTTTAATCCAAGTAATGCATTATGAAAGTTATCTTTCAGATATTGGTGTTCATATGGTCCTGAAGATTATCGAGATAGTGAGCCCACTATGGGGGATGGTTCTCACACCAAACCTGCGACTGGGAAGGGAAGCAGACCCGGGAGGCGTCACATGATGAGAGGTTGCCTTTGCCATTTCACTGTAAAACGCTTATACACTCGCCCCTTCCTTGCTCTTATCATATATAATCAGAGAAAACATGTAGATAAAACAGGGGCCCCATGTCATGGGATACTTGATGTGGATGCTGTGGGGACAAGAGCTATGTATGCTCCAAGGATTTCAGAAGAATTGCGCCAGAAAGTGATGTCGTTGCTATATATTGGAATATCTTTGGACAATATAATCCAGCATCATGCAGAGGTGGTGCAGGGGCATGGTGGCCCCCTCAACCGAGATGATTTGCTCACTCGGAATGATGTTCGCAACATGGAGAGGATTGTTCGTAATTCATCTTACAAATTGCATGCAGATGATGAATTCAGTGTAAAGATGTGGGTGCAGCGCCACCAGAAGCATGTTTTTTTCTTCCAAGATATGTCAAGCACAGAACCTTTTATTCTGGGGATACAGACAGATTGGCAGCTGCAGCAGATGATCCGTTATGGACATAGTGGTTCGGTAGCTTCTCATTCTACATTTGGCTTGAAGAAACTTAAGGTAATTTGTTCATTTAAGAACTCTTTGATTCTTCATGGTCATGTGTGAAGCCACTGGCATGCAAAAATTTCAAGGATTCAGAAATTTTCTTCGTAAATATTGGTGGTTGACACATTTTAGTATCAAATATCTTATGATTGCAAAATTTTGAATCATTCGAGGCTTGGGCTTGCAACCAAAATCCAGTCTTGAGAGCAGCAATTTTATGTAAAAATCCTAAAGCTCTAAGTCTCCAAATTCTTCCTTCCAAGACCACAATTCAAGGAACACAATTGTTCAAGGGCCTTTATTTTATACTTGTGATCTTCAAGGATTAGATCATTTAAATGGACCAAACATCATGATTAGAAATTATTTGGGCTAAAAGTTGAGGAAGAATTGAATTGCTATACTGTGGAATATGAAAAGGTGTTATAGGTATTAATTCAATAGCAATTCAATGGTAATTTTCTCCATTGCAGTATCCCCTGTGTACTTTACTGGTTTTTGACTCGTCTCAAAATGCAATTCCGGTTGCTTGGATCGTTGCCTCCTCATTTGTTACTCAAGATATCCACAAATGGATTGGTTCTTTGGCTGAAAGAATCCGAAGCAAGGACCCGAGATGGAGGCCTAATGCCTTTTTAGTGGATGATCCTTCTTTTGATATTTCTTTCATAAGGTAAATTTTTTTGGCAGGGACTGTCAATTTCTTCTACTTGACTCTAACTTTCAATGGGGAATCTAAATTCCTTCGTGGTTTTTTAATTGCAGAGAGGCTTTCCAATGCCGGTTCCTATTATGTGCCTGGCATGTTCGCCGTGCTTGGATGAGAAGTCTTTTAAAGAAATGCTGCAACATTGATGTCCAGCGAGAGATGTTTAAGCACTTGGGTTGGATTTTGTATTCTACAAGAAGTGGGCCAAATGCTGATAATGCAGTTGAAGAGTTCATGCAAGTATATGTTGACCAATGTATCTTTATGGATTATTTCAAGAGGAGATGGTTGCCATGTATAGGTATATGTTTCTCTTATGCATTATTCTACTTGTCTGAGAATAAAAGCCTTCTCCTTGTTTCTTGGAGGAATCTTTATAATGTAATTTTTTTTGCTATATTATATTTCAACCATCTAATTTCACATATAAACATGCATTGCTGAAATAGGATATTATTTATTCCTAACTTTGATCTCATAATAATTTCTGTAATGAAATAGGGATTTTCTTTATTTATTCATTTGGTGCTAAAAAATGGCAGGCAGTTACATGTAGAAAAAAGGAATATTGGAAAGAAAGATTTTTAACCATGATTGAAATAACAGCTGCATATTGAAGAACAACACAGAACATTGTTCTTATGTAAGTCTTCCACATGTGACACGTTATTCATATGACATCTTATGATGTAGTTGTTAATAAATTCTTACTTGGTTCACAAATGATAGCTAGTTTGACTAAATTATTCATTATGTATAAGTGGGGATATAATAGAAGAAAAAAGTGGAAGATTTAGAAATAACATGTATATTAGCAAACAGCTAGTATACAATGACCTTGATGTAAAACATCAGCTATTAAAATATGCAAATAACGGATAAGTGATAACTTCTGCACTGATTCATTCTATAACAGCGTCATGTTCATTGTCATTCAGCTCCTCCATATAGCTACTGAAGATGAAATTAAAAGCCTGTATTATTCATTCAAAACAATTCATAGCTGTAACTTTTAATATTAGATGCTTGTTTTAACCTGCCTTCTTGTGTTGCAGAGTTGTGGATTAATAGCATAAGGTCTCTCCCTGTAGCCAGCACGGAGCCCCTGGCTGCAATTGAATCCTACCACTTAAGGTTGAAATCCAAGCTTTTCGATCAGCAATATGCTAATTCCTATACAAGAATTGACTGGTTGATCCACACTTTGACAACTGAATTCCACTCCTTATATTGGTTAGATCAATACAGTGCAGAGACTGGGTATTTCACAAATGTAAGGGACAAGTCTTTCTTAACTAATGCTTGGTATCAGGCCCTGCACATCCCTGATGTCGATGTGATATTGGATGAACAAAATCTACAGCTTGCGAAAGTGATCTCCCAGACCGATAGAAGTCTGGCATATACAATTTGGAACCCTGGTTCTGAGTTCGCCCTCTGTGACTGTCCCTGGTCAAGACAGGGAAATCTCTGTAAGCATGTCATCAAGGTGGCAATTTTATGTAAAAATCGACAGGTTGCAAGGCCATTATTGGCATCTCAAGTTTATCGCCAGGCCTTGCTTACCCTTCTGCAGAACCCCCCCGATGATCCTCTGGTTCTTGAGCATGCGATTTTGCGTGTTAGCCGCTTGCAACAGGATATCAAAGGTTTGGAAGACTTGTCTAATAATGGGTTACTCCAGCCATCACCACCTGAAATGAACTCTCAAGTAGGAGATAGTCTTCTGTTTTTCCCACACCTTCATTGATTGAGCTACTGGAAAGGTGATAGAGCACTTTTTTTTTCTTTTTTTCCAGCTTGAGGGCTTTTCCATTTGGCCAAGGTTTTGAATGAGAACATGAAGTTATGTCCTTTGATCTGCTGGCATGCTAACTTCAGATCAAGTCAGAACTTGCACCAGCTTGCTTTGACAAGTTCAAAACTTGCATTCATGAAACACAGGGTTTTTGCCTGTGAAGGTACATTTTATTTCCTTAAATACTAATCATTGAACATTCTTAGTATATTACTTTGATAGCCAGGGAAGAAAAAAAGAAACCGAAAACAATAGGAAAAGAGAAATAGTTATGTTAATTCAGATTTTATTGAGTTCAGCTGTTGAACCTGTTCATTGTTCAGTCTTGATGAGTTTGGCCCCTGAATAATTCTTTGTTTATGAATTTGTTTGTTTTTCCGTCAAGCTAACATTTTTTGCCTCTCTGATATAGGGAATGTATTATGTGGGATCCATGGTTGCCTGGTTTTAGTGTTGGATATTTACCTGTGAGTTGGCAGAAGGTAATAGCTCTACAGGCATATTCATATGATGCATGATGTCTTAGTTTTCTGTCTTGATAACATTTTTTTGTCTCTCGTCGTTTCTAACTGCATTTGTCTCACAGATGGCCTGTGTTGACGCCCTGTTTCATGGTTTGATATAAGCAAATCTTGCCAGAAAACAAGCAAAATAAAGTGGAGTCATCTTTAGCTAGTAAGTTCTATGTGTGTGTGTGATTGTAGAGTAATTTTTCTTTTTTATTCTGCATAATCAATAGGTTCTAGAAGAAGGAAAATCAAGGGAGATACAAATTCTTCAATAATTAATAAATTGGGTGTTTCTCCCCCTTTTCATTTTCATACATAAAAAATGAACAGGAAAAGTTGACCTTAAGAGACAAATATGGACAAAAGTTTTTAATATGGATGCCGTTACCAAAGATGTTTCAAAAAAATTATGATTTCCGGTAGAAATTGCTTTTCAAAGTGTTTTTTCACTTGAAAATATATCAAAATAAAGTTTTTTTTAAAAAAATTATTTTTAACATCAGCACATTAAAACAATTTAAAAATACAAATAATAATAATAATAATAATTTGAAGCTAAAAATAAAATCAAAATTTTTCAAAAGCACAGTCCAACCACGATCCCAATTACCCTCTTAATCTTGAAAACAAATCTAAAGGCTTTCTTAAAGTGAGAAGGTGCAAGATTTTTAGTTGGTATTGTATCATTTGGCTTGCACCACTTTGTTGGTCCGATAAAAATTTTTTTAATATAAAAAAAAAAATTTAGGCATTGCTAATGTTTTTTTTAGTAGAAAAAAAAATTAAACAATGTGAGAATTGATTCAATGTGACTCGATCGCTTTAACGGGTTTAAAGACAACTTAAATGACAGATAAATAAAAACGTAGTTTGACCCAAAATAAATATTTAAGATGAGATTTTTTAATAAACAATGAGATGACAACATATTGGATTGATCCAGATCAACTTGGGTTAACTTGTCAATTTGCATATCAAATCATGAAATCATGATAACCCTATAGAAAGGAAATTAAAACAAATTACGAAGTTTAATTTTCAATAAACTCAATGTTAAAGGATGAAATTGAAGAAAAAAATCAATTAAAAAAATTCCAAAAAAATAATTCAAGTCAACCTGGGTTATCCTATCAAACTCATGACCCAGATAATGAGATCGAGATAACTCAATAGAAAATAAATTAAAAAAAAAATTATGAAGATCAATTCTTAATCAACCCAGTTGAAAAAAAATTGATTAGAAAAACATACAAAAGACAACTCGAGTCAACCAAGATTAACCTGAGTTATGAGATGGAGATAACCTCATAAAAGGAAGACTGAAATAAATCACGAAGTCTAATTCTCAATCAATTTAATGTTGAAGAATGAAATTGAGAAGAAAAAAAAGTCAATTAGAAAAAAGAAAAAAATACTCGAGTAAACCGAGTTAACCTTTCAAACTTTTGGTCCAAGTCATAAGTTCAAGATAACCTCATAAAAGTAAATTGAAAAAAGTACAAAGCCCAATCCCTATCCCTAATAAATTTAATGTTGAAGAATGAAATTGAAATTTAAAAAAGAAAACATATATTAAAAATAAAATTAAAAAAAAACTATTCCGGTTAATATTGTGATGTGAGGAGGGGTATGGTAAAACACCCTCCTCCTTTAGTTTTTTTTGTTAATGGGATTAATTTCGGGAGAAAGCACATTCTACTTGCCAAAAAAAGGGGTAAGAGTCATGGTATTGTTTTCATGACTGGGCAACTAGGGAACAAGATTTTCTGTTGGTGTAATGCATTAAAATCTTAAATGGTTCTTCAAGTGTAATAAGATGGACATAGATGAAGTTACCAGCCATAAGGATCTTATTTCAATATTTCTTAGTATGGATCATTTATTCTTTCAGTCTTTCCTGCTTCAGATTCAGACCCAGATATAAAAAGAAATAATTTTGTTTCTCCAGGAGGTGTTACCCCCAGGATCATGTGCTGATGTGGATAAGAAGTCTAATCTTAGGTGATATCTTTAATTAACTGTTAGTTCAACTGTATATTTTCTCGTGACATGTTGCTTTTTAGGAAGGCCACATGAACTACAAATCTAGTGTACACTTTATTCTCTATTCAAATTGATCCTTGTAATTTCCAGATTCCTTGAAACAACAAGGTGGTTGCAAAAAAGTAACGACAGAATGCAAGTCAGGTTTTTGCAAGGACTTCCTTTGTAGTTTCTCTATTTCACTGCACAAATTATCGTTGGAGCAGAACTGTTATCTTATCTGGCAACCGTGTCATTATTTGAAAAACTGCTTCATGTTGGTGCCATGGAGATTTAAAGGTGGTCTAAGATGTTGTGGCTGTAAAGTAAGTCAGGTTATTTCTAGGACTAACTATTTAGTTTCTCAATTTCACTGCACAAATTATCGTTGTAGCATAGCTGTTACCTTGTCTGGCAACCATGTCATTACTTGAAAAACTGCTTCATGTTGATGTCATGGAAATTTAAGCTGGTCTAAAATGTCGTGGCTAAAGCTTTCTCAACCTTCAAAGACCCCACTTTAGATCATGAGTTGTAAATGCAAACAGTAACAACACGGGACAGTTATTAGATTAGGGCCATTGCTTCTTGTGTTATATTACCCGGGCAGGTGTTTCATTAATTGCCTTGCTATAACATAGCAAGCATGGAAGACCAGTAGGCTGATTAGAGAGTGAGTTTTTAAAGTTCACGTGATGAATGTGTTGGCCACGGACGATAGAGACCTTTCTCATCTTTCCAGATTTTCATATGAAGGGTCTCACATGTATATCTTGTGATAATTAGATGAAAAGATCTTATCATGGGTAGCTCGATGAGTTATTGGCCTGATGTCCACACCTTTAAGCGTTTTGAGCGACGAACCACCAAAAACCAAAGGCAACAGTAACTTTTGGGAAGATACAATTGTAAAACAGAGAATGCCATACGCATCATTGAAGAGGAACATCTCCTAGGTTGATGGGGAAGATATGACTGGAGCTATTGAGAAATGTATATACAGTAGGACCAAATCTGAGAAGAGTTTAGTGTACCCACAGAAATCTTCCTTGGTATCATTCTTGTCAATTGTCATGTTATGGTAGCATTTCATGGTTTTGCTTTCATCTTAGCTAATACAACTCGTAGTATATCTAAATTTTAAGTGAAAATGTGCTCCTATAGCTAGAAACCCAAACCGCAACGTGCAAGTGATATAGCGGTGAAAATGGAAGACTCTGAGGAAGCTTTGATTATCATTGGATTAGTTTTTACGTTTTAATGAGTGAACCTGAAATCTATTGCACTCATTTGATTAGCCAAATTAGCATGAAAAGATATTTGTGTGTATTATTTGACTGGAACTGAAACCTGAAACTAAAAGGTGGCGACTGGCAAGGTTTTTCTTGCTCCCTTCACCATATGGTGAATCATGAATGAGTTCAGAAGTAGAGGGAAGCAGAAACCCCAGGGAGATGAGGCTGCTGTGTACTGAAAACGTAGGTGACCAGAAGCTAGAAATATAAGAACAGAATAAACAATGACATTGAAGTAGACATCAGATCTTTCCATTGGAAAGCACATATAAATAGCTAAGATGAATCTCATACATGTAATTACAATCCCTGCAAACCTACTGTTTCTCTCTACATCATTCATCTTATTAACTACTCAAAAACAAGCATGGCAATTCAATTATAAAAATATAAGGAAACTTGATCTTCTTGCACACTTCTTTTCCTTCTGTTCTTTTCTATCTCCAAATGTCTTTTAAACTTGAATTCTGCTACATGCAATTATGTGAAACAATTCTTGGATGATTGCTATAAAATGGGTCCGGTCTCATCCCCTTGTTACCAAGAATACAAGGCAAGTAATTGTGATCTTTCAGGGCTGGTGAAAGGAGAAATCTCTAAAAAGAATCATCAATTTAGTAGAGCGGTGGAGGTGGTGGAGATGCGTAAGGTATACCATTAATCGGTGGCAATGGACCATTATACACTGGAGCTGGTGGAGGCGGTGAATTATAAACTGGAGGAGGTGGAGGCGGCAAGTATTGAACTGGAGGTGATGGTGGAGGCGGTTGCTCATGGCATGGCGGAGGTGATGGAGGTGGAGGGGGTTCTGCACATGAGGGAGGTGGTGGTGGTGAATTTGGAGGGGGTGGCGGAGGGGGTGATTGATAAATAGGAGGTGGCGGAGGTGGTGGAGGTGGGTTTGGCGGGGGTGGTGGGGAGTAGAAGGGGGGAGGCGGATGTATTGGGGGTGGTGGCGGCATTGATGATGGAGGGGGTGGTGAGGGTAATGCTGATGGAGGAGCTGGTGAAGGTGGAGGTGGTGGTGGTGATTGTGGTGGGGGTGGTGGGGGTGAAGTAACAGGTGGGGGCGGTGGAGAAGGATCGAACTTGTGACATTTAAAAGCCTCACACTTAACTGGCCTAGACAAGAACACTTTACATTGCAATGTTGATCTCTGTTTGGGCCTGTTCCTCAAACAATTCCTGCCATCATCAAAATTTTCCAAATCCAAACACGCTGGTGGTTCACCAGTGAAGAAGTTATAAGCATAACTAAAGTTCTTCAGATGTGGAAGCAAACACACGCTACCAGGGATATTTCCTGACAGCATATTATGTGCCGCATTTAGCAGTTCTAGACTCTCCATTTCTCCGATGTTGTCAGGCAAAGAACCGAAGAGTTTGTTATTACTCGCATCAAAAACTGTCACCTTCTTGAGCAATCCTATCTCCCTAGGTAAACAGGAGCGCAAGCCATTGTTCATGAGAATCACTTCATTTAGGGTCTTAGACATGTTAACCAAACTTGTCGGAAAACACCCGTGGAATTTATTATTTGCAAGAACAATAACAGAAACCGGCGAGTTACCAAAATTATCAGGTAATTCAAGAGCAAACCTATTGTGGTTTATGAATATCGCGTCGAGATCCTTGTCAAACAGTTCTTTCGGCAAATCACCTTCAAACTCATTAAATCGAAGATCAAGATACTTGAGCTTTGGAAGATCAAGAACAACGTAAGGAAACCTGCCCGCAAAACGATTGTTGCTTAGATCCAGCTCGTAGAGTAGTTTTAGTTTCTTGAAAGATTTTGGTACTTTCCCACAGAATCTGTTGGAGTTAACGTGAAACAAGGCAATGTCCGTCAGGAGTCCGAGCTCTGCAACCAAGTGCCCTGCCATGTCGCCATGATTTAGATCAATCCCAGCAACGGTTTGAATCGACGAATTGTCGAGAGATGTGGCACAGAAGACACCAGTGTAGTTGCAAACGTCGGATCCCACCCAGTTGGATGTGAGGTTCAATGGGTCCGAGATGATGGCTAGTTTCCATGCTTGGAGTGCAATGTAGGCACTTCTGAGTCTAGGGTTGTCGAATTTGAGGCAAGCTGGTAACATCAGATACTCATCTTCTATATCAAGTTCCTCTCTGTAATGTAAAAGCTGTCTTTGGCTCTGCTTAATATGTATTGTTTGTAAGTCCCTAGGGCCAGCATTGCTAGAAAAAGAGTGGTGTTGGGCAGTGGTCAGGCAAATGAGAGTGAGAGTGGCAAAGAATGGAAGAATGTGAGTCTTTGCCTTCATCAGACACCAGTGAACATGTATGGATCTTTTTCTTTTTATATAAAACGGGATCCTCTCTCTGTCTCTTCTAGTTTTTTCTTTGATTTCTTCAAGATTTAGAGGGACAAAGGGCAAGAGAGGTGGCAATGGAGGAAGAGATTTTGAAGGGGGAAATTTTGCATAGATTTGAGAGTGCTTTTGAAGGCAACGGGAACAATAAACACTACTAGCTAGTCACAAGAGAAAGGCCAGTGTGAGGTATGAATGAATGAACAAGCTTCCTTCCTAGTTTTAATAACAAATTTCTTGGTGCTTCTTTCCCACGATGACTCGGCTCTATTTTCTGGCCATGACTAAAAACCCCACGAAAACTAACAGCCTAACAGGTTGGTGCTCTTACAGGTAATGACTCTGAGGAGGTTCTTTTCTTGAAATTTGCGAGTATGATATCTTGCTGTCGGTTGTTATATATTAAAAGGATTCAAGGCCCACCATGGTAAATGTCTCACCTTGAAATAGTCGTCCCAAATTAAACACTGTTTTTGGGAATTAATTTTAATATTGGTACCCGTTAGATTAATTTTTTCTTCCATCCACTTATTAAAAGGATGGATGATTTAACTATATTGCTTCACCTAAACAATGTTTTAGTTCAAATAATATGTTTGTTTATGCGGTGTAATTTGTGTTTTAAAATGCTTTTTTACTCTAAAAAAATTATCAAATTCACTTTTTTTATATGGTTTTATTATGTTAATGTTAAAAATAAATAAAAAATATTATTTTTTATTGAATTTTATTTTACAAAAGTACATTTATTGTACTACCAAACACA
>Ga0325402_1004368_pt1 | contig 13011 bp, 12 predicted proteins | sample PopdelMetagenome_22_FD_207212 | JGI IMG/M metagenome (GOLD analysis project Ga0325402, IMG submission 207212) | Populus deltoides microbial communities from Bellville, Georgia, United States - Xylem-PdKOR-R3 | ecosystem: Host-associated > Plants > Phyllosphere > Stem > Wood/Secondary xylem... | reverse complement strand
CTTGACTAGTACAAGATTTTCTTTGTCAGTGAAAAAACCACATTCAATAATGGTTATTGGCTAGAATGTTAGAAAAAAAAACTGAAAGTTAGATAGAAATGAAAATGATAGTTTATCATTCCACTTACAAATCAACATGTGTTTTGAATGTATAAAGTATGTGTAGCGAAAAGTGTTAGAAAGAGAGACATTATAAGAGTTGTAAAACTTGTGTGTTAGAAAGATTCCTGAATCTAGTGTTTGTTTGGATGAATATTTCTCTTTTAAAGAAAAACACCACTTGTGATCTCAACCATCCACTCCATCTAATATTGATATCAGAGCCTAAAAAGCAAAAATAAAAGGTGTTCTTGATTTTTTTATCTAGAAATTAAATTTTTTCAAGAATATATTTTGAATATGCGAATAGCACTTCACAATGAGTTAGAAATAAGCTCACTGAGTCTCCCAAAGTTTCACCAGAAAACAACATCATCATCGGAGAAGAAAACCAAAAAAACTAGTTTGAATTTTTAATAATTCCAAAACAACCCCAACAATTTCATAACAACCCTAAAGTTTGTAAAATTTATAAAATAGCCCTTTAAGTTTCATAAATCTTAAAAAGACCTAAAAGTTTCTAGAATTTTAATAAGTCCCTAAAAATTTTAGAAATTGCATAATGAACCCTATATTTTCTGAAATTACAAAACTACCCTAAATGTTCCAAAAATTCAATAACTACCTCAAAAATTCTAAAAATTACATAACAATCCTTCCTACCCACATTCGATTGTTATAGACTCATTAGTAAAGTCATTTTTGTAAAATCTCAATTTAAAGACTTGTTTTGATAAAGTCAAAAGCAATGGCCAATGAAATTACACAAGTACTCATCCCAAAGTTTACGAAGGAGAATTATAACAATTAATGCATTCAAATGAGAGCTCTACTAGGTTCTTAAGATGACTTAGATATCATGGAAGATGGGTTTAAAAACGTCTCATTTAGGAAAACACCCTTACATGATGATAAAAGAACAATCATGCGTGCTGATAGAAGAAGGGACAACAAGGTAAAGTCCATTACCTACCAAGGTCTTGATGAAGCTGTATTTGAGATAGTAGCTTCACAGTGACATCAAAAGAAGTTTGGGAGAGGTTAAGGAAAACATACAAGTTGTTGATAAAGTGTGTTTGTCTTCAAACATTACGAGGAGAACTTGAAGCTTTACAAATGAAACCTTTAAAATCAATTTCTGAATTCCATACTCAAATTATAATGGTGCAAAATCAAATCAAAATGGATAGAGAGAATTTTGAATACATGAGGATTTCTGAAAATATTTGGAGACCTTTGGATCTAAAGTCTTGTTATAGTTGTTTCCTTGGAAGAAATAAAAGATTTGAAAGGAATATCTATTGAAGAACTTATGGGTTCACTACAAACCCATAAGCAAAAGATTAGTAGAAGAAGCAAAGAAAAAATATTGGAGCAAGCCCTACAGTTAAAAACTATCATTAACTAAAAGGAGATACAAGAAAAGAGGGGCATCTTATCAAGGATGAAGTCAAAGACCTAGCAGAAAAGGATCTAAATATTCTAAATCCATAGGAGAAGGTCAGGGAACAAAAGGATTCTTAAGAGAAGTACATGAACAATAAAATATAGCACGAGAAAATGACTTGGAAGAAAAAGTGGTTACAATAACCATCAGAACTTTGGCAAAAAAAATTCTCAATGTTATAATTGTGAGAAATATAGTCATTATAGCAATGAGTATTAGGAAAGACTACAAATAAAAAATGTTAGTGAGGAGGCTAATTTTGTAAAAATTGAACCAGCTAATGGAGAATCATTGAACTTGATGGCACACAACTCAACTAAACAAGACCTAAATATTTGGTATCTTAATTCTAGTGCTAGTAATCACATGACCGGCAGAGAGGATTTATTTGTTGAATTTTATGAGAAAGTTCAGGGAGAGATATCATTCAGTGATCTCTCCAATGTCTTTTATGTTCCTGGTATGAAGCCGATATTTGGAGTCTTGGATAACTTGTAGAGAAAGGCTACTAGACTAGCCTTAGAAACAAGCAGATATTGATCTCAAATGCTCGGGGGAAGCTAATCTTTGAGTTTCTATGAAAATGAATCGAATGTTATCTCTTTCCATCCATCATGAAACGCCAAAGTGTTTAAATGCATTCAGCAACAACAAAGACCGGTTGTGGTATTTGAAGTATGGACACCTTAGTTTTGAAAGCTTGAAGGAATTAGGAAGGAAAAAAAATGATATACGACCTACCCTACATCCAATATCCAAATGAGATATATGGAAGTTGTGTTATGAGCAAGCAACATATAAATAGCTTTGGAATGCAAGTTGACTGGAGATCTAAGACTCTGCTCCAGCTACTACACACACATATGTGTGGTTTTTTGGACCTAGTTTCAAATGGATAGAATCAATACTTCCTCATTTTCATTAATAATTTTAATAGAAAAACTTGAGTCTATTTTATTAAAAGAAAGTCAAAGGTGTTTAACAAGTTTAAATAATTTAAAGCTTTTGTAGAGAGCTAAAGTGGCTATCACATCAACTCACTTTAATCAGATTAAGAGGGAAAATATACTACAAAAGCTTTCCAAGAAATCCTTAGGAAATAAGGAATTAAAAATTAGTTTACATCAACATGCACCTCTCAGTTGAATGGTGTAGCCAAGAGAAGGAACTGCACAATCCTTAACATGGTCAAAAATATGTTAAAGGATAAAAATATATCTAAACATTTTTTGGTAGAAGCAATGATGTGTATGCTCTATTTTATCAACTGATGTCCTACCAAAATCCTTGATATTAAGACACCACATAAAGTTTGGAATACTCATAAGACTAATGTGAGTCATTTTAGAGTGTTTAACTTAATAGCTTACAGTAAAATCCTATATTTAAGAAGAACAACGCTTGAAGATAAAAGAGAGAAGTGTATTCTTGTTGGATACGATGATAGAACTATAGGATATCAGTTATACAATCCCATCACTAAGAAAGTTATTTTCAGTTAGGATACCATTTTTAAAGAAAATAAATCTTGAACCTGCACATCTAAAAAAAGATAACATAGAGCCACAAATACCTAAAGACTAGTATACACCTCCATGTAGTGATCCCTCACTGTAAAGGAATGAAGATGCATCACCAATCCAGCATGGTTTTTTAAACATGACATCTTGAGGAGCTTGTACCTTAGATGGTTTTTATTATAATATATAATTGATAGACGAGTATGTTAATGTATAATGTATGTATTAACCAATGATCTTATTAGCTTTCAGAAGGCTAACAATTAAAAAAAATGAAGAATAGTTATGGATAAGGAGATTCAATCCATTAAGATGAACAACATATAGGAGTTGACTACTCTCCCAAAAATATACAAGGCTATTGGAGTCAAGTGGATTTACAAGATAAAAAAGAATGCTCATGGAGAAGTTTAAAGGTACAATGTTAGACTTATAGCAAAAAGGTACAAGCAAAAATAATGAATTGATTATGGGGAAGTCTTTCCCTCGTTATTAGATTTGAGACCATCATATTATTGATCTCACTAGCTGCATGAAATAGATGGAAGATTTACCACTTAGATATGAAATCAACATTTTTAAATAGATTTCTTGAAGAACAAATCTATATTGATCAACTACCTGGATATATGAAGAAAGGAAAACAAGATAAGGTGTACAAGCTAAAAAAAGCCCTCTATAGTATGAAGCAAACCCTTCATGCTTGGAATATAAGGATTGATGACTACTTTTAAAAGAATGATTTTGAAAAATATATCTATGAGCAAGAACTATATATGAAGAAAGAGACAGATAGAAGTGTGATAATTGTTTGCTTATATGTTGATAATTTAATATTCACGGGTAATAATCTAGATATGTTTGACACTTTAAAGAAGAGCGTAGCCAAAGAATTCGAGATGACGGATATAGGCCAAATGACTCATTTCCTTGAAATAAAAATTATGCAAAACAAGAAAGGAATCTTTATCTCCTAAAGCAACTATACGAAAGAGATTTTGAAGAAGTTTAGGATGAAGAATTGCAACCATGTGACAACTCCAGTTGAGACAGGATTGGAGTTGAGGAAATATAAGCATGAAGATATAGATCTTACCTACTTCAAAAGTCTGGTTGAAAGCTTAAGATACTTAACTTATACCGGACTAGTATACTTTATAGAGTTGGGCTAGTCGGAAGATATATGGAGACCCCTGACTAGTCTTGTCTAAATACAGCCAAAGGAATTCTTTGCTATATAAAAGGCTCTTATACTGTGAAGATTTCAAACTTGTTAACTATTTTGATAGTGATTAAGGACGTGACTTGGATTAAAAAAAACACAACTAGGTTCACATTCTTTATGGGAGACACAACATTTACCTAGTCGTCAAAGAAACAAGCAATTGTAACACTATCAACTTGTGAAGCCGAGTATGCTATTGTCAGCTCAACTGTCTGTCATGGTATCTAGGTACGAAATGTTTTTAAGTACTTGGTATTTTCACAAGACAGTCTCACATAACTCTATATTGACAATCTATTAGCAATTTCCCTGGAAAAAAAATTCAATCTTTCATTATAGAAGCAAACATATCGATACTCAGTATCATTTTATAAGATGATATATGAATTCAATCTTTCATAATAGAAAAAAATTCAATCTTTCATAAAGCCCCTCAAGTATGATATGATGATATATGAATTGTTATTAAATGGGTTGCATCTCATGTTGATGGTGATGGTCTTTAAAGAGTGGTTAAATAGTCATGCTAATTTTGTAGGGTGTTTTTGGATGGAGAGAGTGTTGGTGCTAATTTAGCACACACACCACAAGGTCATAAAACATGGGCCAAAGAAACTATTTGGAATGAATGTTGAAAGGATGATTTTGGTACATACTTGTTTTGGTGGTGAGGAGCTTGTTAGTAATGAGGTAAACGAATCAGAGGAAGCAAGGAAAAGGTTTGCTGCTTTTTGCCACTTTGTATATCCTACAACAAGTGGGTGTGATGACACTTTACTTAATCCAATTTTTTTATCCAAAATTGGCTAGTCTGGGGGCAGGGGCGGAGTGAAGGGGGGGCCAGCCCCTGAAAAACTCTTTATATATATATATATATATATATATATATATATATATATATATAATTAAATGTAAGGTGCTGTAGTAGTTTTTAAAGAGGTGCTTATGTGGAAAGACTTTGCCTTGATTAAATGGTGCCTAACGTGCCTACGTGGAAAGAAAAAAAATATAAAGTGATCAATGTGTTTCTTTGTCTTTTCTCTCCCTACAGGTTACAAAGTACAACCCTAATATAAATCCTTGCAAGTTGCAATGCAGCTGGTCAAAACAAAAACAGGAATAAAGATGCAAATCACAAACAGAATTTTTGTGTGGAAAGATTGAAGCAGAGTACTGTTTAATTTATCTTTCAGTAAACAAAACAAGGTAATTGGACATCGATAACTCAAATTTAAAATATATTTTTATTTTGTTTTGAGATGTTTATTAAGAATTTGATGAGATTTTTTTTATTTTTGCTTTTTTTTCAAATTTGCTAGTTCTAACAATTTTTTTTGAATTCTTTTTATAGTGATTTTTTTCTAATTAATTAGATATATTTTATTGGTTTGTTTTGATTATGTATGGATTTTTTTTATGTTTTGTTTTTAGCAGAGCTACCAAAATTATCAATTTTTTCTCACGATATAGGTTTTGATTTTACGTTGAACCATGAACAAAATAAGAAGAATTGATTCTTTTTTTTTTAAAAAAAGGAAAAATATTGATAACTCACAGCCTAGTGAACCAACTCCAAGTAATGTTGAAGTTATGGTTGAGCAGCCTCAATGTGCTTCAGTTTACAAAGAACTTGCGCTGATTAGTGAGCAACCTTTTACAAGAATCGACATTGCTCATTTATTAGAGATCCAAGCAGTCATCCTCAAATTTGGGAATACCTGGTTAATCAACAAGATGAAATTCAAAGGGCATACATTAATTTGGGGCCATATCAACCTTTGATGTCTGAATATCCGCTGACTGTAAAAAACATCCTCGTTGATTTCAGTCTCATTGGTTCAAAAGTTATCCGTGGCTTGAATATTCAGAGAAAAATACTGCATTTTGTTTCCCTTGCTATTTATTTCTAAGTAAACCATCTAGAAAGCCAGGATCAGACACATTTACTATTAAAGGATTTAATTATTGGAAGAAAGTTAATGATGGGGAACGGTGTGCTTTTTTGACTCATATGAGAAAAGGTCCAAATTCAGCTCATAGATTTGCTACTAGGTGTTTGGAAAATTTGAAAAACCAGTCATGTCATATTGAGAAGGTAGTTAAGAGGCAAACTACTCAAGAAATTCAGAATAATCGATTGCGTATTAAAGCTTCAATAGATATTGTTCGTTGGCTCACATTTCAAGCATGTGCTTTTAGAAGGCATAATGAACGTCCAGAATCAAAAAACCGAGGTAATTTTCTTGAAATGATGGAACTTTTAGCATCATATAATGAACAAGTAGGTGCTCTTTTTTTGGGTAATGCTCTACAAAATGCTAAATACACCTCACATCAAATTCAAAAAGAAATTTTGCATGTCTTTGCTAGAAATGTTCAGTCTTCAATTCGTCATGAGATTGGTGATGCAAGATTTTGTTTAATTGTTGATGAAGCTCGAGATGAATCTAGAAGAGAGAAAATGGCACTTGTTATTAGGTTTGTTGATAGAAGTGGATTTATACGAGAATAATTTTTAGATATAGTTCATATCAAAGATACAACTGCTACAACTCTAAGGAAGAGATTTCCTTTGTTTTATCTCATCACAATCTTGATGTTCAAAATATTAAGGGTCAATGGTATGATGGTGCTAGTAATATGCGTGGAGAGTGGAATGGTTTGCAAGCTTTATTCATTAATGATTGCCCTTATACATATTATGTACATTGCTTAGCTCATCAATTACAATTGGCTCTTATTACTGCAGCTAGAGAAATATCTGATGTTCACACTTTCTTTCAGATTTTGATTTTTATTCTTAACATTGTTAGTGCTTCTTGTAAGCGTAATGATGAATTACGGGCTTTTCAAGCAGCTACAATTGAACATTTAGTTGATGTTGGTGAGATTGAAATGAGAAAGGAGTTGATCAAGTAGGTGGTTTGCAACGACCTGGAGATTGCAGATGGAGTTCGCACTTCAAATCAATTTGCAGTTTGATAAAAATGTATGGGGCAACTTGCTTAGTTCTTGAAAACATTTCTTTAGATGGATCTACTTATTCTCAACGTGGTGATGCGGCTTTTTCATTTAAGTTGCAAATATCATTTGATTTTGCATTCATCTTACATATAATGAAGGATGTTATAGGAATTACTGATATGCTTTGCCAAGCCCTGCAGCAAAAATCTCAAGACATTTTAAATGCTATGTATTTGGTGACTACCACAAAGACTTTAATTCAGAAGTTAAGAGATGATGGTTGGAAAACTCTTTTAGAAGAAATGACATCATTTTGTAAGCATCAAGACATTGAAGTTTCTAATATGGATGCTTGTTTTTCTAGTGTGAGACGATCTCGCCGTAAACAAAAACCAGTAACAGTTGAACATCACTACCGAGTTGATATATTTACAGCTATCATTGATCAACAATTGCAAGAGCTAAATAATAGATTCAATGAGTAGGCGATCGAGCTTCTTAAGTTGAGCACAACTTTAGATCCTAGAAATAGCTATAAATTATTCAATGTTGAAGATATATGCTTACTTGTTGACAAGTTCTATCCTTAAGATTTTTCTGACCAAGAAAAAATTCATTTGAGACTTTAGTTGCAGCATTATGAGCTTGATGTACCCAATCATCCAAAGTTAAAGAGCATGTCATCGATTGCTGATTTATGTCAAGGATTGGTTGAAACAGAAAAATCAACAATTTATCCACTAGTAGACAGGTTGATTTGGTTTATTTTGACTCTTCCTGTTTCGATAGCAACTACTGAATGAGCTTTCTCAGCGATGAAGATTGTTAAAACAAGACTTCGTAATTGGATGGAGGATGATTTTCTTGCAAATTATTTGATTGTCTACACAGAAAAAGAAATTGCTGAAAGATTCACAATTGATATGATAATCGATGATTTCTATTCTATGAAAAAACGACGAGCACAATTAAAATGAATATGTAAGAATCATTCTTTATTATTTTTTACTTTATTTCAAAGTTTATCAAACATAAATAATGTTTCACTTTAGCTAATGTTTCTTATATACTTTGTATGTTTATATTTGATAGGTATAAAGACTAACAACATTAAAGTGATTGATACATCATGAAGATGAAATTAACTTCATTGCTTTGACTCAATTTGATATTGCTCCAAACATTTTACCTTATACAAAGGTCATTATATGTTTGTAATAAGTTATTTGAATAAAACTAAATTATGCAGGTTTTTTTTTACAACTCATATACAATAAATTAAAACAAATATTATATCTTGTTATATTATTTTTGGTTATCCCTAACAAATAATCCTAGCTCTGCCCCTCTGAAAGCATCCTTGTTACTGTTGCTGAGAAAGATTTTCTGAGGGATAGAGGCTGGTTATATCATGAAACTTCGAAGGAAAGTGCATGGGGTGCATGTAGTGGTTGAAATCATGGAGGCAAAATTAAGGAGAGGGGCACGCCTTTCATCCTCTCAAACCTTCTACGATGGAAAAATTAGAAAACGAAACTAACCAGCCCTTAAATAAGTGGTTTATAATTGCAATTTTAAAAATCATGCTGAGGATATGAATGAAATACAAACTCTTTAATAAAAACATGAGTATAATTTGTTCTTTTTCCTTGCTGGGTTCACTAAATCGGAAAACAAAGAAGCCCAGTGAAGTTCTATGATAAAAGGGAGGTAAAATAGTGGGCTTGAATTGGGTTACACAAAGTGGCAAAGACTTTGCTAGCTCATGCCATGCCATGGAAGTTGCATCAGGAGAGTTGATGCAGAGCTGCGTAGGAAACTGAGGAATTGGCATTAAATGACTCGATGATTTACATTGCATACATGTACAGTACTTAAGAACCAATTAGTAACCTATGCAAATGCATGAATGCAAGTGTGAACTCACAGATCACTGGCAAAGACGTGGCTCAAGCCATGCCATGTAAATTGCATTAGGAAAGTTGGTGCCGTGCTCAGTACAGAACTGAGGAATTAGCATTAAACGGTTCGATGATTTACATGGACTTTACTTAAGAACCAAGTAACCTGATGCAAATGCATGAATGCAAATGTGAACTCACAGATCCCACAATTCACTTTCTCTGCACATATACTCAGTAAGTAAGCTCTTCAATTTATGGTTTTTTTAGTGAGTTTTAACCTGTTTTTTATTTAAAAAAAATTTAAATTTTTTTTATTAGATAATTTTGATATAATAATATTAAAAATAAATTTTAAAAATAAAAAAAATACTATTTTAATATTTGTCCAGTACACCAAATCCAGCGGAACTCTCCAATAATATCAAGCATATCCACCCTCTGCCGATTACCGACTGTCGTGTCTATCCTGCAAACCTTAACTGGTCACCACAAAGGTACAATCAGCTTTTACACTGACTTCAATAAATTATCGACTATTATATTTATAGGGAGACTGTAACTACCTTTGCACTGTAATTTATTGTTAAATTATCATAAATAAATAAATAAAACTTAAATATTTGAATGAAAATAAATGATATATTGATTAATAAAGTGTTACTAACCTTAAAACCTGCGGTACGCCGCATTTAAGATTTAAGTAAATTTTTTATATAATACAAAAAAATATATTAATATTATGAATATGTTTTATTATATTATGATTTTTAAATTGAGAAGCACAAAGATATTATTTATGTTTAATAAAATAAATTCATAAATAGTGAAAAATTTATTAAATACTTAAATTAAAAACTAATCTTTCTTCTAAAAAAATCAATTGAGTTTGTAAACATTTACTTTTCTTTTTAATTTATGCATTTTTTTATTTTAAAGGCTATTTTTTCTTACCAAGAATAAATAATTTTTATTTTTATAGTTGCATCATGCAAATAAAATTTATTTATATCAAATATAAAAAAATTACAATAATCTCTTTAAAATGTTATAAGAATATAAAATAATGAAAAAATAACTGCTATTTAAAAAAAATTAAAAAATTAAAAAATCAAAGAAAGATGGTATTACTTTAGATTTAAATAAAAAACTTAATTCAAAATAAAAAAAATACATAAAAACAAAGGGTATTAATTAATTTTTTTGCATAAAATAAAATAAAATAATAAATCAAGCACTAATGGGTTAGACCCATTCATCTGCTCCTATTTTTATCTTTTTTTAAAAAAAAACTAGCATCAATCATAACTTGATCTATTTTTTTTTATCACCTTTAGTGACCAAAAAATTACGGTCTAAGTTTTTAGACCTCAAAAAATTATTTTTTTAATATTTTGTTTTTCCTGAAAACACCTCTAAAAATCAATATAAACCTCCAATAACCACTTATCAACCTTAAAACACCATAAATCACTCTCAAAAAGAAAAATCAACCAAAAACAAAAACCAAATAAGATTCTTTTTACTTTACCCCACATGTTTGTAGAAAAATACCATCTCCATTATACTCCTTTCAAGAAGAGAAATCTATTAACACTAAAATCATTCTTTTTGGTGACCAAAATATGAACAGCTAATCACTTTTTCTTTTCTTCATTATTATTTTATAAGTTTCTCTCTTTTCTCTTAAATTAAGAAACTGAAAAATAAACATTTGGACCATAATGAGAATTTCAAAAACTTAAGATTGATCATGCTTTTTCTTTATGTTTTACATTTTAGTCCTTTCTCTTGCAATCTTGCCTTTGTTTCACAATTTCAAATGAAATTAGTGCACTAAAGAATTGAATAAAAACAAGAGAGTTTAAGGATGAAAATTGAAAAAAAAAAATGTTACGGAGACATATAAACAGTAATCATTGATCTCAATTATTTTATTGTATTTAGTAATTTTCTATAATATATTTTTAAATATCAATAATAAATTTTATAATTATATAGAAAAATAAAAATTTATATGAAGTATTAAATAACTTTTAACATATGTTATCAAATCAAATATTCTTCAATAAGTTATACCATATATAAAGAAGTGAAGATAATATATATATATATATATATATATATATATATATATTTCCATGGAGTCCTGCTAGGTTATTTCCTGCACTATGTTCAATTTGGACTATAATTTTTTTTTAATGTAAAAAATAAAATATTTAGGTTGTGATGAATTTTTTTGCATTGTCATTAAACCTAGTTCAACAAGTTAAATTTGAAAATTCTCGACTTGATTTTTTATCCAGTTTAAGTTTCAAATTAAATCATATTAAAATTGCTCAAATTTGACTCGATCAACTTAATAAGTCCAAAGACAATTTAAATGACTAGTAAAAATATAGTTTGATTTTTTAAAAAAAATATCAAGATGACATCTTTCTTTTTAAAAACATTGAGACAATGACGCATTGGATCGACTAGGATCCATCTCGGATAACTCATCAAAAGTCATGGACTTCAATGAATTTAATAATATTTTTTATTTAATTCTATAATTAAAAATAAAAATCAATTCAAAATTAATATAATATTAAATGAAGAAGAGTTTTCCCTTTTATTTTTAAAGTTGCCATGGAGTTTCTTCTTATTTTATGTCTTGATACTTTTTTTAAAACAATTTTGTTTGTATTTAGTTAAAATTTGACAAATTGGTTATAAAATTGGCATAGAAGGCTAAAAAAAATTTATAGATGAAAATGGAAAGAAAAGTTGGTAATTTTAAATAATGTAATGGTCTAAAGGTATCTTTAAGATTATAGTAGCGGTTGCGGTTTAAAGTATTTTTTATTTAGAAATGTATTAAAATAAATTTTTTATTTTTAAAAAATTATTTTTGATATCAATATATTAAAATAATTTTAAAACATAAAAAAAATTAATTTTAAATAAAAAAAATTTAAATTAAAAAAAAAAAGTTTTCACCGCCTTAAATTTGATAACTCCCCATCAATAGATACGTTCGGCAGGGAGCACTTTAACACATGGTCCGCCGTTCTCTCTATCCAAAGCTATACCCTCTCCATTTCCCACTAATCTCAAAACAAAAAAGACAATATGCTGATTACATTCACTAATACATAATTTTAGGTGTCATAACCTCATTGGTATTTATCAAAAGGATTTAATGATTATTATTAGAAAGCAAATGGCAATAATGCAAATTCATTCACTTTCTTTTCTTACACCAATGATTTTTATTTTATTTTATTAAAAAAAAAAACACAGTCCGTATAGATATCCTACCAAAAAGCTTAAGCAAGGTATCCACAGAAACTATAAATTCCCCATTTGTCTCAGTCTTTCTATCTTCTCATAGTAATCTCAATTCGAAACGTTTCAGTTCGTTATCAATCCTTGAGCATGGGAGGAGGAGGAGCGATGAGAGCTGCGGCTAAGGTGGCCGGAATTGGAGTGGTTAACTCCGGGATCCGTGGCGGAATCTCTTGTGTTCCTCCATCGGCGGAGCAGTCGGTGCGCAATGCTTCCCGTCCTGTTTCGGCGATCCTATCGTCCACGCCGAGTGGAGGTGAGGTTGCGGCGACGGTGCAGAGGCCTTCGTGGGAGTTGGATGAGTGGGAGTTCGCTGGTGGCGTGGAAGAGGAGACGGTTGTGCATTCGGCGGAGCCTGTGGCTAGAGTTGTTTTCGGTGGTGCACCGCCGAGTTTGCAGGAGGCTGAGGCAGCTACTTTTGAATTGAAAGATGCTTTCCAAAAGTAATGTTTTAACCTTTATTGAATCCACTTGTTTTTAATTGTGTTTTGATTTGATTAAAGATTGTGTCGTTTTTATTTCTCT
>Ga0325402_1004367_pt1 | contig 13011 bp, 8 predicted proteins | sample PopdelMetagenome_22_FD_207212 | JGI IMG/M metagenome (GOLD analysis project Ga0325402, IMG submission 207212) | Populus deltoides microbial communities from Bellville, Georgia, United States - Xylem-PdKOR-R3 | ecosystem: Host-associated > Plants > Phyllosphere > Stem > Wood/Secondary xylem... | reverse complement strand
TCTCTCTCTTAACTACAAACTCTTCAAACATAGTAAGTGTTTCTTCTTTTATTTCCTCTTTTTTGTAGTTCTCTTGTGTTTGAAGTTTCAAAAACTTGTACTCCAAGCATCTCTTCTTGTCTCCCCATGCCTATCTCTTTCTACTAACTTTTTGTGAGTGATAATTAGATCTGGAACAGTTTTAAGCAAAACCCCACTTTTTATTTATTGCATTTCTTAAATCTAACTGCTTCTTGGTCATTAAAGTTTGAATTTTTAAGTTGAAAGTTAACATTTTTATTGATTGCTTTTATCAACTGTAAATGCCTTTCTTTTATTGGAATTATTAGGTGTGCTCAGCTTTTTCCCTGTAACTGTTAGTGCCATGGAGATTTCTTTTTGATTTTGCTAATTTGGAAATTTGATTTCTTAATCTGGGAATCTTGTTGAGGTTTTGTTATTAAACATGCTAGTGCAACTTTGCTTCAAAGTCGTGATAGGTTAGATGCTGTTCATTTATCTGAAAAGGAGGCTTTGGCTCTATTACAGAACCTCCCTGCTTCTGTTTGGCTCTTTGCTGTTCAGTAGATTGGTTGGGGTTTTGCTTTAGCTGTTGGCATTTCTGGGCTTCCTCTGGCAAGTTGGAGTTCGGGAGCTTTTGAGTTGGAGGAGATCGATGTCTATCAAAAAGGCATTAGTGAGCATGAGGAAGAATGGAAATTCCCACCCAGGAAGGTTGTTTGGTGATAGAAGATGGCTTATTCCATTCTTTACAAGCTTGCTTGTGTTTTTAATCCTGTTCTCTTCAGCTACTTTTGGGGTATTTACATCTTCTTATGGGGTAGAGCAGGTTCCATTTGACACTGTTTCATATAAAAGGCCGGAGAACTCAAATGGGTATTTTGTAGAATCAGATTTAAAGAAATGGTTTAATAGAAGTAGGTATTCAGAATTGGAACCGCCTAGATTAGCTTATCTCATTTCAGGGACGAAGGGTGATAGTCAAAGAATGATGAGGACTTTGCAGGCTGTGTATCATCCTAGAAACCAGTATATCCTACATTTGGATCTTGAGTCACCCCCTCGAGAAAGGTTGATGTTGGGAGTGTATGTGAAGAGTGATTTGACGTTTCAAGAAGTTGGGAATGTGCGTGTAATGGCACAGTCCAACTTGGTGACTTACAAGGGGCCTACTATGATTGCCTGTACCCTTCAAGCAATTGCAATCATGTTGAGGGAGAGCTTGGAGTGGGACTGGTTTATCAATCTCAGTGCTTCAGATTATCCTCTTGTGACACAAGATGGTTAGTACATGATGCTGCATTTTTACTTGTTTCTTAATTATTATTGTTGCCTTTTTCTTGTTCTGTTGTTTACCTTATTTTGTTCCATTTCCATAAGAGGATCGGTGATGTTTAAGAATTGCTAATTTACCTATTGAATTAATTTGAACTTATCTCCACATATGCAGTGAAACTGTGCTCTGGTTCTTGTATCCAGTATAGGTAAATATCAGACAAATTGTAGTAAAAGAAGTCGATTTCTTAGATCGTATATTTAAATGTGGATGGAGTGAAGTTGATGCAGTAAGTTGCTAACCCAAAACAATAATGGGTCTTTCAATCTTATCCTTGCTTCCGTTCACAAATAAGTTAAATCCATTAACCTTTCCTGTGTGAACGTGGTATGTTTGGATCCAACCAGGTTTCCTTCATGCGGTTCACATATCATTTCTCAGTGCTGATGCCATTCCACATCTTTAGTTCTAATTAAATGAAGCTTCAATTTTTTGCCTTTGGTGCAAAGCTTTGAGTTATAGTTCTCAAGTAGGTTTTGCGCATTTTGCTTCTAAAGAAAAGAATGTCTTTGTTCTAAATTGGGGAAGGCATGAAATTAGCATACTCAATCGATCACATTGTCGTGCCCTCTTTTTGCACATCAGCAGTCATGTATGTTATAGAAGATGCATTTCTGTATTGCATTTGTAAGATGTTTTGGAGATTACAATCATGCCTTAAATGTTCTTATGGGGTTCTATTTATATTCGAATACACAAAGAACAGAATTTTGACACTGAGAGTTGCACATGGAGTCTAAAGCCATTTAACAGCCTTTCAAGGGAATATAGCCACTGTATTGTTGTGATCTGCTGGAGGCTGGCTCACTATGTGCAGCTGCTAAGTGCTAACCCAGTCTTTTGGGTTCAAGGAACCTCAAAATCTCCGCAAAAAGGAGACTTGGTATCAGGGCTGATAAAATTTATTTCTATAGGGAGACTCTTCTTGAAAGTTGTGGACTGGATTCTGTGGTGAGTTACTGTCTCCTGGAGCTCTGCTGTATGTCATTCTGGAGTGAGAAATTTTGCTATGTGCCTATTTTAAACATTTCTCTTGCCCCCTAATAACTAGATTTATGCTTCCACACGTTTTTCTCAACTCTAGTTATTTTTAATGGAAAAGATCATCTCCTGTGCTCTCTTATTCCATCGTGCAAGGTAATTCTCTTTGAAAAAAATCTATTTTCTTACAGGGGCTATACTAGGTGTTGGTTCTGCCCAAGTGATTTCCTGCAAGGTTTAATTTGAAAACTCGTAAACTGTATAAACCATAACAAGATGTCAGCATTTATCTTTGATTGACTTGCTATTCATAAGTTGCATTGAATGGATGAACTGACAGAAACAGCATTCTGCCTTCAAATCTTTTCATGCTGTTCAGCAATATGAATAAGTTTTGTAAATTGACTTGCAAAATTTCTCTGGAGAATTATGAAGGGTATAGGAGGATTGCATTTTTTTTTCTTCCTGAAGTTCTGGCAATTCTGTTTCTTGTAGATATGCAGATGCTTTGCAGTTGTGAAATCTGATTGTATTTTGACTGCAGATCTGCTCCATGTGTTCTCAAATTTGTCTAGAAATCTTAATTTCATTGAACACACACGGCTAACTGGATGGAAAATGTAAGTGAAAAGAACACAGAACTTTGCATTACTGCATTAGCAAATCTTCATCCGCGTCTATTTTCTGAAAAAGAGTTCACTTGGGGCATTTTTGATCTGCCAACTTGTTGCAGGAACTCCAGGGCAAAACCAATTGCTATTGATCCAGGCCTTTACTTATCAAAGAAATCTGACCTTTCTTTGACCACTCAACGTCGATCACTTCCCACTTCTTTCAAGTTGTTTACTGGTATGCATGTCTATTTAAGCTTCAAGGGTTATTTTTAGTCTTTTATATACAATTATTTATCAATGAGATGCTGGTTGTAACTTTGTGGGATTGCATTGCATTTCTGATTCATGTAAGCTTGAAACCATTCATAGCTGAATATTAAATTCACTGCTTATCCCATACTCTATCACCCTCTTGCTCTGTGTATGTGCTGTTTGCGTCCAACATGTTTACTGATGTGCTTGCATATGAGGACAGGAAACATGTTGTAATGCATGGAAAACACCAATACACAGGGCATATTGGGGAATGCATATAGCAACGCATTACCCTGACCAAAGTTTGGCATATTGGGGAATGCATATAGCCATACTGACATCTTACATGTGGTAAGGATGAATGCTGACATGTCAGCATTATCATCTTAAATTCTTGTAGGTTTTAAGAGATCTCTCATGTTGCATTATTTAGTTGCGCAGTCAGTTACTGCATGTTACAGAGAATGCAGTAGGTGAAAACAAAATATTATCTTGATCTTTTGCCTGAAAAGTGTCTTTAGGATCTCTCCTCTCAAGTTGGCAATCCTGGATAAGTATAGTAAGGGTCTTCTTTCTGTATTTTGTTTTCTACCCTCCCTTTTTGCATCTTTTTTCTTCAAATTTGAGTTGTTTTAGTTCATCCAGTTATGATCCCCACTTGAGTGACATATTGTGAGTGAGAATTTAGAGAGTCACCCGTCATTAGTATTGCTTGAAGCGGGCTTCTCTTAAGAATTGAAGCTGCACAAGCATTTGAGTTTTGTTACACATCCATTAAGAAGCAACTCCTTTTGAACCTCATGGAGCCTGTTGATGGTCGCTAGATTATCTTTAGTGGTGGTTCTTAAGCTAGTATAAGACTCGACCAGAATCCTTGCATGATAGAGAACTATGAGGCTGAACGCCTTCTGGTCATTTGATTCTCTTAACTCTGCATCTAGATAATTTCCTTCAATTGTTTAACTCATGGCCTCTGGAAAATTGATTAGTTTCTATACAGAGACCTCGTCCTTTATTTCTTTTGTTTTAATATGAGAAAGAAAGAGAGAAGAGAATGTGAATTTATCTTTCTTCCCGTATTCAGGTTCAGCATGGATAATGCTAACTCGATCGTTTCTTGAGTACTGTATAATGGGATGGGAGAACCTTCCACGAACTATCCTGATGTACTATACAAATTTCGTCTCCTCTCCTGAAGGATATTTCCACACTGTTATTTGCAACACTGAAGAATTCCAAGACACAGCCATAGGCCATGATCTCCACTACATAGCCTGGGACAACCCTCCTAGGCAGCACCCCCTCTCTTTGACAATGAAAGACTTCGATAAAATGGTTAAAAGTAATGCCCCATTTGCCAGGAAATTTGCAAGGGATGATCCCGTTTTAGACAAGATTGATAAAGAGATTCTAAACCGCACAAGCAGGTTTGCTCCTGGAGCATGGTGCATTGGCAGCTCAGGCAATGGATCTGATCCATGCTCCGTGCGTGGTAATTATTCCCAATTTCGACCAGGTCCTGGTGCTGAAAGGTTGCAAGAACTGCTTCAGTCATTGCTGTCCGAAGATTTTCGAAAAAAACAGTGTTCATGATGAAATAAAATTTTGACATAACTTTGAATTGTACATTGGTATATTCATAGATCATACAGCTTGTGTACACAACAAAACTGTTTTTTAAGATGAAATTGTAACAGTTACGTTGTATTTTGTTAGTGTCTTGTGATAAAAAGAACACGCGCGCACACACACAATATATATATATATATATATATAAACGAGTTTCCTACTGGCTTATTGCCTGCTTACAAGCACTTGTAAAATGTTTTAATGTTGCCTAGGCCACAAGTATCGTCCACATCTTATATTACTAGTGATAGTAAATCTAGCAAGTTAATTTGGTGATCCATTAATTTGATACCTGATGTAAATTAAGTTTTATGTGAAATTCAATGGGAATTGATATGGTTAAATTCAATCAATCTAGTCAAATTTGTGATCTAGGGGTTAATTTGTTATCTAGTTAAAATCTTTGATTTTTTTTTAAAATTTCTAGAACTGAACTGTTTCATATTTTTATTAAATCTTGAAACAGCACCATTTTTAATTTATCCATCTAACCTGTGACCGACTCTGAGGTCATGCCATGAACAAATCATGCTTTGTAACTACGGAAACGACTAGGTAAATTATGTGGACGAGCGGATAAATTCCATCAGTCTAGCAAAGCAATACGTGAAGCAAACTTTAAGAGGATAAAATCTTGCAATCAAATGGAATGGATCCTGGCAGCTGATGAAAGCAACTTGTGTAGCTTGGAGAGGTTGGAGCTTCGTTATTTGGACAAATTAAGAAGAATCTGTCGGGTAATTGCACCACCTAGAGGTCAATGACTGCAACAGTCTGAAGAGTCTATTTCCATTAGAATTGATGAAGAACCTCAGAAACCTTGAAGAGAGTGATGTTGAATGATGCCAGAAAATTCAGAAACTGGCAACTGGTATGAAGAAAACAGTAGTTCATTTACACGTCCAAGTTTACAGAAACTGGGAATGAAGTCCTTGCCAAGAATGAATCCCTGCACGCTATTTAAGTTGTTGATTGCCCACTACCAGAATCACTACCATCTGCTCTCAAGCAAATCAAAAGATGCAAAAAATGGTGGAATTCACTGACGTGGAACAAACTCTAGCACTCTTCTCAGTCCATTCTTCTTAGAGGATGCAACAAGAAGATAAGAATCAGGAATAGACAACGAGTAGGAGCTGGAAGTTGAGCGAAGAAACGAATAGCAAGTGATTGAAGAAGTAGGCAACTGTATAACTTCTATTTCTCATCCAGTTTTGCTTACTAGAGAAACTTGTTTTAGATTGCCGTTGTGTTCAGCTATATACGTGCATTGTAAGAGTCTAGCTCACTTGATATATGCTGCTGCTGCTATTGACCGTAAGGTGGTTTTTGTGTTGATTTTTCCTGCTTGATTTTGCTCTTACGCTAGGCAATGTCTTGACAGCTTTAGCATCATTTGAGAGTTAAAACGTTTCAATTATGGTTATTAGGTTATGTTCTTTGAGAATCTGACCATTAGATCAATCGAAACTCGACAATCAATAGATAAAATTAAATGTCCGAACAAGTGTTTGATAGTCTCTCCTAGAAGAGATTAAATTCATGTACTTCTCAACAATCATTTCCGGTGGAAAATCTGTGAAGTAGCCCTTCTCTACTTCCAATCCTTCTTGGGCTGCCAGCATCTCAACCTCTGCCTGGACCCTTTCAGCTCCAACCTGATTGGGCTCTAAGAGGATACAAGCGATCTCAAATGAATCATCACCGTGAACGAGCGCCAATGCTTGCACGGTAGGAAGCCCGCCATCACGAGCCCTCACCATCCGTGCAATCTGTCGAGCAGTTGAAACATCGGTGCACACTACAGGAATGTTGTATAATGCGACCCATGGTCGAGCCCCAATCATCACTATTCCTCTTGTTCGCGACACATGGGTCGGACCTTCATCAGGGGCTCCAGGGAGAATCTCAGGTATGGTCCACCCAGCCCATTGGTTGCCCATGAAATTAGGCGTATAGTACCCCAGCTCGCGCCTGATGGTGTCAGGAGCCCTGCCTGTTGGATGTGCTGCAGCATAAAGAAATACTGGCACTGCAATGCATCGAGGAAAACAAGAAAGGAGATATAATTCAAGAGCTACAAAATCCTGTTTGTCATGATATATTGAAACCTATATCATGTAATTTCATTATAATGCTAAGAAATCTCAAGTCATGGATAAATCCCATTCCATGCAAAGTGATAACTAAGATGCTACATAAAAGTTCTGGACCAACCTTGAAATCTGCTGCCAATATCTGCTGCCACTGTCTTGGCCAGCCAAGCTGCTTCATCCAGCGAGGCCCGAACCAAAGGGTGGAAAACAATGTCATCTACAACACCAAGCCGAGGGTGTGCACCGGAGTGCAACTCAAGGTTAATGGCTCCATAAGCAGCCTCAACCATGGCTAGCACAGTTTGGTGCAATGGACTATAAATGGGACTCCCGGTGCTATCAACAACAACATATGATACAATAGTGAATCTGATCCTATTATAAACTCGATCCTCAAATTTGTTTACAATAACACTTTCTGGGTCGAGCCTAGCAGCTCGTTCAATTAAGTCCAGAACTGCGCGGTTACGTGCCTCAGAGATGAAGAGCATGCAACATATCAGCATGGATTCATTTGCAGCTCTTTTGTTCTATGCATCAAAGAAGAATAAGAGCTACTTAGATATCTAATGACACTGGAAAAATAATTGAGATTAGTTACAGAGGTGGTAAGAGCAGTAGAAAAAGTGTTCACATGGGCTCAGAAGCCAGAGATCGTTGAATGTTAAGAATGCAAATCTGTGTGATTTGGTGGTAATATTCATTTTCTTTCTTTCTTGATGAAATAAGACAAAATGTAGATGCAAATTCTTCAATATATAATTAGTCTGTTTCTTTTTGTGTTTTTGAAAAATAAAATAAAATATTTTTTTTATTTTTTTAAAATTAATTTATTTAAGTATTTTCAGATTATTTTGATATATAATATCAAAAATAAATATATTATTTTAATAAAAAATATTTTAAAAAATAATTACTAATATAATACCAAAGAAGCTCTAAATATGTTTAATTTTTTCAACAAATTTATCAGCTTTAAAATAAGGGTTTAGGTATAAGTGGACATGTATAAACATAATTGTAGCTAAGATAAATGCCAAAACCAGAATAATTTTCTAGGAAGAGCCAAAACTTAATTTTATTTATTTATTTATTTCTTGTGGGACCATACATAAAAAATATATTTACGACCTTAGAATTTTTTATTTTTTTTGCAGGGATTCGAGCCCGGCTACCCTCCCTCTCCACCCTGTTGTATAAAAGTCGTAACTTGCTGAGGTAAAGATTCTTTTGGTACCCAACCAGTTAATTAGATACTAATATTATCCTACCACTTGATCATAATAATTCAAAATGTATAATCAAAATGGTCATTTTCAAGACCATTGACCATTCAATCCAGTTATGTTAGGTCGGAGAAGGGGTACGGTCTATTATTTTTGCATTTTCTATTTTAAAAATATAAAAATTTATTTTAAAATTAGTTGGGGATTTTTTTTATATTCCCTTCTTTGTTTTTAATCAAATATATTTTTGTTTTTATCTTTCTTATTCCAAGAAATTAACTAAACTATTTTGCCGTCTCAATGTACAAGAACTAAAATATTTCTGTTTATCAAAGTGCATTTGTATGCTTTGTGTAGCTTCCAACTAACTAATTAATTAAAAGGCAGGTAAAATACATAATCTTTCTGGGTTTTACTCTGTTACATGCATGTGCATTTGGTTTAGCTTCAAATGCTTCTGAATAGTTCTATTAAAGAAGAAAATACTTACGTCCATGGTAATTAAACATACATAAGAAGTAGAGTACCAAAATATAATAATTCAAAAAGACTAAAATCTAAAAGAATACCTAAAGATAGCAAGTACATGGCATTCAGGGAGCTAGGCGAGAATAATAAAGGATATCAGTGGAAAGAAACTACTCCAATTGCAGATTTTTCATGGAATGATTTGGAGTACTTTCTTCATTATTTTTAGCATAATAATGATTAATTGTTGCATTATTTTTTTAATTGTGAAAATGTTCTTCATTATTTTCTAATTGTTGTATTAAATGGGTTTGATAAAAATTCAACAAAAAGATCGAAATGACTAATCTTGCAGTACATGTGTAAGAACATAAACATGAACAGAAAAAGAAAGATAACAACGCAACTCGAGCTCAAAAACTAGAGCAGAAGAAAAGGTAGCTCAAAAGAGAGAGAGAGGAGAAACAAAATTCTATAGAAGTTACCTCGCAACTTGAGTCAAAATCCATTTCTTGCTGCTTTGCCTTGGCTTCAGTCTTCAAGGGAAGTACTGATGGTGAGAGGAAAAGTCATTTCTCTGTGTGTGTGTGTGTGTGTGTGTGTGTGTGTGTGTGTTTATATATACAAGCCATGAAAGTACTGCTAACAATTAAGCTTGTGTGACTCAGCATTACGCAAATTCATTTGAAAACTGTCCCCACGGTTTGAACCCTCAAAATCAACTGCCATGGATAAGGAGAAATCTGGCTTGATTGCCAAAAGCATGATCCACATGGTGCTGAATAGCATCATATGTTACTCACATAAGCGAACATTGTGTGATGTATAATAAGAGTGAATAAAGAAAACAACACAGGAAATGTCCAACAAACTGACTCGACATATCACAATGCCACACCAAAGCCCACGGACAAGTTAGAAAACTCACTATGCCAAGAGTAGGTAAGTGCTCTCGTGAACCTAATATCTCCGAGAGGAGTTATTACAAGAACACTCTCCTGTCCACAAATTAAGATATCTGTTGAGAATTATTGATTTCATATGGCTGATTAAAGGACACGAATGCATGTTTTTTTTTTTTTAAATTAATATAAGAATTTGAATTAGCTTACATCTATCATCATTAATTTTATGAATTTTAAAATTAATAATTATATAAGTTTTCAATAACTATTTGTAGGATTTCAAATGCATATCTCTGTGTTATATTAGATGGTAAAACAACGTGCGATCATTTGTTAAAGATTTTCATTAACTCAGCCAAGTTGGTGACACACCTACGAAAATAAACTTTAACATACATGATCTCTAGCCACTAAAAGATGAAATCCATCAAGGGCCTCGTGTACCAAATTGAGATTGATGACAGGAAGTAAAACCCACCTCATTTTTAGGCTGTTAGATATGAATTTATGGGTTGAAAAAACTTTGAAACAACGCTGTTGGTTTAAGTGAATATAAATGGGCTGGTTTAAGTGAAACAATTTATGAGTTAATTTATCAAAATTACAAGTCATGCACGAGATGATCATGGGCTGGATTGATCCTGTTTAATAACCTTGATACATATTGTATGGTCTTCATAATTATTTCTGGACCCTAGACCTCTCTGGATTCATAATTTAAAACTTTGGAATTACTTTCAACAAACCATTCTTTAAGGTATTTCACATACTCTGTAAGACTTGATGTGTGCGTGCGTGTGTGTCCCCGCTACATATATCAGATACCAAATACAGATGAGTACTGTTCTTGTGTGAAGATAGATGCCGATGATACAAAATAGAGAAACTTACACTGAAAAAGACAAGGAACCTCCTCACACCAACCTTATCTTTCTAGAATCTTTATGACCAATCACATCTTCATCTCTACAGAACAAGTAAAAGATGATCTAAGCATTTATTTTTCTTGTATTTGTTCTTTTTTCAGTATGGATAGATCAATTTGGTATGCTGACAAAATGCAACCTAACAAAAGAAATTCCTAATGAAATTAAATACTGCTTCTAGCATTTTCTCCAAGCTAAATTATTACATCCGAGTGTCATTAATTTCTTGCTACAGACAACAGTATTTCCAACTCATCTTGGCAACACGGTTTCTATTCTGATAACGAGAACCAAGTTTCATACTAAATACATCAGAGCTTATGTGAAGAATTAGATCAAAGAACAAATCAAACAACTTCTTATCCAGTCTATTATAACAAATGAGAGGGTTAGGTTAATTACCTTGTTACAAAATCAAGTGATTTCTACTTCTGATGTAAGCAGAATCTGCATTGACTCTCTTGTTTTGCCAGCTGATAATGCTTTCTTCCCTAGCTGAAAGACTTCTCTTAATTGTCTTACAAGCAATCTGCAAAATTGAGGCTGTTTAGGTCCCATTTATCTCCTAAGCAGATAAATCATCCAATTTATAAGAGAGAGTTTGGTATTTGTCTTTATAAATATGTTGTAAGTTTCCATACTTTACAGTCAAGACCAGAGACGCCAAGCAGTATCCAGACCAACATTATTTCTTCTCTGATTTGCTAAAAAAAGACTTCCTACAGATTTCAATTAGAATGTCATGTAATTGTTCTCCAGACCATGAGATAGCGATTCAGGTTCAATCTCTCAACATTTTTCTGAAAGCAACTCTACTATCAAACAATTCCAGATTGTATACAACACTATGTTGCTTGCCTGATCAGTAAGCTTTGCTTCAACTCAAACAAAATCCCTGGAAACTAATCTTCAAAGCAGAGAACTAATCCCACCTTTATGCCATCCACATGCGTGAAATTCAAGGAAAAAAGGTGTTAAAAGCACACAGGAAAAGAGAAGATGAAACTAGTGAAACCTAAGGGTTGATAATATCATATTTTAATTAGCATATTGCGGAACATATCATAGTTTTAAATCTTACAGGAAAATGTACTCTCCAGACATCTGAACTGACATGGTGATCTGCTAGATAACTTTTATGACAATTTACATACGGTAGCGTTTGATTATTTCACTGAGATAAAATAGATGAAATATAATAATAGAGATGATCGGGACTAAATGCTCAATTTATTGAAATATATTTAAATGTTGTTGATTTAAAACAATTAGGGTTTTAGGGACTAAATTTAGTATTGAAACATACATGTGGTTGAAATTAACAGGCAAAATAAAAATGGCTGTACACGCCTAAAAGTGAGAGAGGGCATATCGCTCAAGCAGCTCATATAACCTCCTCCAGTGGCCAAAATCAGTTTTTCATCATAAAAGAGTTGCCTACCCCTTTGCCATGGCTCCCAGAAGTTTGTTTTTTTAATTTCTCTTATTTGCTTCTTGAATTTACAAGTTATTTCATAGTATAAAGTTAAACATTTAGTTCTCATCAAATTAACTTATTTTCTAATTATTCTTTTTTTCTTAAACTATTTTCTAACATGATTATTAAATCTAGTTAATTCAACACTTGCAAGTCTACCTAGTAATCCGAGTCAATCCAAACTTGAATCAGACTATGTCTTATTTTTTTAAAACATTGATTTCGATCAAACCTGGTTGATCAGATTGATACATCTATACTTTTAAATATACCCTTATTTTCTCTTATATTAGCTCCACTATTTCGGAAATTCTAGTTATATAAATCCGGGTTTAACTGTTTAAGTACATAAGCACCCCGTTCTTATATCAAACAATTTCTTTCGGTTATCATGATAGGTATAAACAGCTCCTGGTGTGGACAATTTTATAACCTATTGACTGATTTGCAACCATGATCTCTTATTATAAAATTTGTCGCCAATTCAAGTTCATACTTCATAATTAATACTTGTAAAGTTAAAGTGGGCCTTATGGTAAAATCATTGGGTTGCATGGAAACTTGAAATATATATATATATATGCATGGAAACTTGAAATATATATATATATATATATATATATATATTCCAGAATCAGCGCCTGGAAACAGTTCCCATGCTTCCACAACCTTGTTAACTCCGCTCTTATGTATGAGAGAGATAGAGAGGAGTAGATGCATGGCTCTTTTTACATGACAAGCAAGGTCCTGTGAATATAAAATTCTACAATTATACCTTGCTAAGGAAAAGGAAGGGGAAAGAACTCATTATTTTTTTCTTCTTCTTCTTGTACTACACAACTAAGAGAGAGATCGAGAGAAAAAGAGAGGATCATGGCTGCGGGAGGAGCCCACAAAGGAAATGGTAATGGAAATAGAGGAAGGCCGTATGGGTTGATGCTGCTTTTAGCATTTGGGGCTGCTTTGCTTGGTGTTATGGTGCTACATAAGTTCAGAGAGAGACGCATCTTCAACCTCCTTGTCAAAGAGAAGGATCGTGAGCTCATGTCCCTCCAGCTTATCTTGCAGGTCCCTCCCTCTTTCTCCCCCCCCCCCCTC
>Ga0325402_1004366_pt1 | contig 13013 bp, 11 predicted proteins | sample PopdelMetagenome_22_FD_207212 | JGI IMG/M metagenome (GOLD analysis project Ga0325402, IMG submission 207212) | Populus deltoides microbial communities from Bellville, Georgia, United States - Xylem-PdKOR-R3 | ecosystem: Host-associated > Plants > Phyllosphere > Stem > Wood/Secondary xylem... | reverse complement strand
TTACATTAAAAATGCAGGGGTAATGCTGCTTCTCTGTTTTCTACCGTCGTCACTTAACAATGAAAAATGTCTGTATTATTCGTGACAGGATCAGGTAAAGCTCAAATCTGAATATATTAAAGCGGGTATCATCCAGTAAAATAAAAAATTTTAATTTTTTATTTTTAATTATATTTTATTAAAAAAATAGTATTTAATATTAGTCAATGACACTATATGAATTAGAAAGAAATCGCATGATGACGTAACATTTACAGAATTTAATTGCAATCCCAATTTTGTTACTGATGATATTTTACTTGTATTGTTGCACGTTTAGAAAACCATGGAAATTATGATCCTTATCGGATAGATTTCGTACATGATGGAATTGCATACAGTTTAATGGAATAATAAAAAATATTTTATATAAATTATTATTTATTTCATGATGTAATAACAGTAGTTAAATTTACAATATCTAAATTAAAAACTATCAATATTAATATATATCTTTTTAAATTATTTTATAACTTCAATTTGAAAAGCATTATTAACAAAGCATATTAAATTATTTTTTTATTAAACCTCAATTTCAACCACAGTTTTATTCAAATATATATAAATATTAAATCATTTTTAATCAAAAATATCTTTTATAAAATAATTTTATATTTTAAAGTGTAACTATAAAAACTATTATAAAACCAAATATATTTACATGATGGAACGATATTCCATCAAGTGGGAAACGCCACGTGCAAAACTATTGATGGTCAAGAAAAGGCTGAAGGAAGTGGGGATTATCATGGCCTTGTCCGTGGAGTGATGAAGTCTAGCCACCCACCCCACCACATTATTATTAAGTCTAAAAGTTGAACGGATTGATTAATGATTGAGAAACTACTCTGGTTAGTGGTTACGTTACCTTTCAGCGTTGATTTTACTCTCTTCTGTGTGGGAATTTCCGTTGTTTTTCGTACCAAGGATGATAATTGATGTTGACGGAACCTAAAGATATCAACTAATAAATAATATATCATTTTTTTTATGAGTAAAAAGAGCTATAAATTAGAGGTGAGTAAAAAAAACTAAAAAATTAATTAAACTATGAAAACCGAAAAAAAATAACTGAAAAAACCGAACCGAAAAAAAAACCGATTAAACTGATTAAAATTTTGAAAAAACCGGTCGGTTCGGTTCGGTTTTGGTTTTATAAGCAAAAAACCAGAAAAACCGAACAGAACCGAAACCGAAAAAAACCGGAAAAAACACCAAGCCAAAACCGGAAAAAACCGAGCCGAAAACCGAAAAAACCGAGCCAAAAAGGTTTGAACCGGTTTTTTCCCTAAAAAACCAAACCGAAACCGGTCGGTTTGACCCGGTTTCGGTTTTTAAAAAAAAAAATTTGGTTTGGTTACTTTTTTTGATAAAAACCGAAACAAACCGAAAATGATCACCCCTATTATAAATATGAAATTTAAATGTGTAGGTTTATTGTTTCTAAAATAATAATAATAATAATAATAATAATAATAAATTTTATCTTCATAGAAGATTTATAAAGTTTTAAATATGTCATGAACTCTACCTCAGTTAGGAATCAAAAACAAAAACAAAAATAACAGAAAAACAACAATAAAATCTGAAACAATATATGAAATTCAAAAATAACAAGAAAAATTATAAAAACTACTAAAACCAGGCTTCAAGACTAGATTTTTAAAATTTAATCATCTGACAGTCAAATTAGCGATTTTAAGCATTGTTATGGTTTTTTTAAGATATCATTTTGATTTGGCGCAACCAGACTTCCTCTTGGACCTAGATCTATCTCACTAGTCTATAAATACATTTGTTAGGCTATCTATGTAATCTATTTGGGCAAATCCTCATTTAGATGGCAGACCCACATCTGACTGCTTAAACTCATCTATTATCGCAAAGCCACCTACATCATTCTTCCCAGATTGGAGAGAACTCGTCCTCGAGTTCTATTCATCCTATAAATTTTATATATTTAAAACATAATTATAAATATTGGAGAGAGCTCATCCTCAACTTTGTCCATCAATGAATCTATGGCTATTTTGCAATCCGTCATTAATCTATTGTTAAGAAATAGTTTTTTTTTACAAGTGTTTTTGTTTTTCATATCTATTCAACCTGTAAATATAGTAAAATCACAATACTGTAATACCATTTCTATTCATAATAATAAAATCATAACAGTAAATGTTTCGTCTATGTTAATAACAGTTCATCATCAAGTCAATTTCATTATACATTAATGTTTTACAATTTAATCATAATTGTCTTCTTCTTCTTCATTATGTCAATCATAATTTTCTTCATTGATTTATGTATGTTCAATGGTTTTCAATACATCATTTAACCCACCAACATCAACATTAACATAAACATTCTCAACAACATGAAAAAATATATTTTCATCTAAGTCGATAGACAGATCAACTCAATATGCATCAACTTGAAAGACATCGTTTCTTGTAGTTGCTTCATTGTTACCTTCCTAAACAACATAGATACAACCCTTAGGTTTGGTTTTCACCATGGATAACCAATCAACCCTAGAAAGCTCTTTTCTAAATAAAAGAGTATATGTATAATAAACTTGTTGGTATTGCTTGAAAAAAATAAAGACATCTTCGATGTTGTGAAGTCTAACATTTATATTAATTTCAACCAAACAATGGTAGGGATCTACTTTGATTCCTATATCGGTGGTATCATACCAATAGCATTTGTATAAAAAGATTTTATTAAGCTCACTATCATATTGCAGTTTAATCACCTCTTCTAACTTCCTATAATAATCAACTTTAAACTCATTTGAAGTTGATCCTTTAATATAAACTCCACTATTATAGATTTTTCTACCTGACCATACTCTTCAGTATAAAACACATATATATTGATGAAATACGCGTTGTAGAACTTGAACTTTTTTTTAAATCCCAAAAATAGTAAATTCAAATTACCATGAACATTCTCAAACTTGGTATTTGATTACAAACATTAACAATTAAAGAGAATTTTTTAATGAAATTAAGTATTACAAGAGATAAAAAAAAAATTATTAAATAGTGTTCAGAACCATGTTGCAAATTGTTTATCTTGTAATTGAAAAATTTGAGATTCAATCAAATATGGATTTTGAGATAGTAAAAATTAATAACGTTACCTTCGATGAAGTTTTCACTCTATTGGCTTATAAGAGTATGAGAAAAAATATTTTAAAATAATAACATATTAATATTGTACTTATTGAATAAAACGTATCAATCCATCGCAGTTAAATAACATATAATTATGTATATGTCTGAATTCAGTTTTTATCTAGTATCTTTCTTTCATTATATTTTTTTGTACAAGTCATCCAGGATGGGAAAATATTGACAAGTTCTCAGTTAAAGGCATTCTCCCGTAGTCATTGTGTCTTTGAATATGGTTCATTCTTGCTCTCAAGTGAGGCTCAAAATAATACGAGATAAATATTGAGATCTTTTCAAGAATATAAACCTAATATATCGAAGCTTCTACATGCGTCTTATTTTTAATTTTTTCATTTAGGTTAAATAAATATCTATATGAAATTAAATGAATGTTTTAAATTAAAAAAAGACTAAAAATTTAATTAGGATGAATTTGTAATTCCTAACCTCTTGAATAGATACATTCATTTATTCTAGACAAGGCTTCTAACTTTTTCCTGAAATAGTAGATGTACAAGTAGATGCTCTATTGAGTCAAAGAAAGATGGAGAGAATAATATCACAAGTTTGTAAATTGTATGAATGATATTGAGTATGCAACTTGTTAGAGCATATATCTCTAAAAAAAAATTGACCTCTATGAATGCATCCTATATTCTTTTGGGCAATAAATCCCGGTAAGTAAGTGAAATGAGTGTTTATATAAATACATAGCATTCATAACTTTTCATTTTATACAATTTGTCATCCTTCAAATTCACCAATGTAGATATGTTCAAAGCATATCCATTAGAAAAAACAGACTCTTAAGTTATTGGTAAACAAGTAACCATGCATTCTTGTATAAAACAATACTAGCTTTAGGCTTTACAACTATCGACCAATCATAAACCAACTTCATATTCTTAGAGTGAAAAAATAAAGGTATATTCATTATAGCCTTCATGTTATCCTTTGTCTTCCCTTTCATATCCATCATAGTTTTAAAAATATTTTCAAACGTGTTCTTTTTAATATGCATGACACCCATATTATGGCGAAGAAGATTAGTTTTTCAATATAGAAGCTCCCAAAAAATACTCTGTCTAACCCAATTGTGGGTCACATTAAAATCAGGAAATTTATGTTTACTAGATTGAAAACCAAACCTAATGCCCTTGTATTACGAGACTATGTCATACAATTCTTCACTCAACGATACTAACAGTACAACATTCCTTTGAAATCTACCTATAAAGAAGTCATTTTTGCTCTTTGTGTACTTATGTTCAATTAGCAAGAACATCCAATTACAATAAATAAAAAAAACATGTTTTTACCACTATTTTTAAGGTGAAGGCCTTGTTATTTTCCACCCAGAAACTATCACATATGCATGAAAATCATTGATAGTCCATATCAAAGCTACCTTCATCTAAAATTTTTATTTTCTCTAGATATTATATGTTAAAGTCTTGGATGACCACAATTACTTCAACCCATTAATCAACAGTCAAAGAAAAACATTTATATTTCTACCTCAATTATTAGTACTGGGTATGACTATAGATAAAAACATGAATTATGGACTCATACATATCCCTGGTGGCAAGTTAAAAACCGTGAGTATCACTGATCAACAAGAATATGATGCAGCAAATGGCCTAAATTAACTGAATCCATCTGTATATATTTCAACACGTACATTCAATGGCTTCATTAAAAACTCTGGATGGACCTGATTAAATTGTTTTTAAGCTTTACCATAAGAAGGGTACATCACTATTTCATCCACTATATCATGTGAATGATACCATGTCATGTGCTTAATAGTCTTTGTTTTTGGATGCATTAATAACATTTGTAGTCTATGTGTGATTGAGAAGTATCTTAGTTTTCTATATGCGACAATAATCATTCCCTTGCCAGTTCAGGGTTTATACCGAGCATGCCCACAAGTTTTGCACTTAATCAAATCTATATTTCTTAGGTAGTACAACATGTAAAAGTTTAGACATGTGTTAATTTCTGGTATCCTAGGCTAAGGGGTTTTCATCATGGATTTAGCAACACATAAGTTCTTTTACAGCCTATTCCCTTCAGGTAAAATGTTTCTCACTCGTTTGATGATTTTGTCTTAACTAACCTTAGTTAGTCTACGATCTGACTTGATAGTGAACATTAGTGGAGCAATTGATAATTTACTGTGATTTGTGCACTTATCCTATAATAGTTCATAGAAATCTTTCAAAAAGATTAAAAAATCTAGATGCATCTGCATTTGGTTTTTCATTTATAATTGAACATTCCCTGACATCACCCTGATTCATTCTCATTGCATCCATAATCATACTCCTATAATGATTAATATTATTATTTACAACTCCATACACGTTGTTAGAACTAGAAGTTGACCAAACCATCATTTTTACCATGGTCTTGTAAGGAACATATGGTTTTTCATGTGCAAACCAATATAAATATTTCTCCATGAACACTTTTAATAGAAAATGCATCATAACAACTTCTAGATCAAGAAACTTTCTATTTTTACACCTCTTACATTGACATCTAATACCACCTCCGTTAATATTTTTCAAATTAGATAATGCATATTTAATAAATTTCTTAACCCATTACAATAATTCATCTTTTGCAAACCTTCTGGTGAAACTCGATATATCTAAGAATGATCATTCATTATTTATATGAAACCTATATTGAATATTGATGATTAAATATATTAATTAATAATGTGAACTAAACAAATTATCAGTACCCAACTAATTAGCTATTATTGGTTTAACTCAAACTTATTAAATTTATTTTAATGGTACCCTTAAATCATTATAAATTTTCTATAATCAAATTCTTTCAAATTTATCAAAATTTTCAACTTAACAGTAAAATTGACAAAATATGAAACGTACCTATTAAATAAGCCATCATTTATTTCATTACAAAACAACTAAGTTACAAAATCAAACTCAATTTCATCAAATAACAAATAAATATAATTTTTAAAGAATCTCAAACAAACCCTAACATGTACAAATTATACATTATAAAATAAATTTATATGTGTATTATATATTAGAATCAATTATAAGATTATTAAATCATATGAAAATTATTTAGATGAAATCAACATATGAATATGATAAAAAAAAACCACTTAATTAAATACATTTTGATTTGGACTTTGTGATGACTGTTAATCACAAAAAATAAAATTACTTGCGTGACTATTAAAGAGTTATTTAAGTTTATCATTAAGCATTTTATAATTTGAATTGCATAGATTTAATAAAAAAAAAATATTTATATTTTATTGATTATAAAAGTTGTTTGTTTTGCTCCCCAATGATACTTGATGATAACCATACAACTGAAAATTATTCTTAAATTTAAAATAATATATGCCAATAGTAATTTGATGGATCAACTAATTAAATAGATAAATAAATTAGACACTGAGAGTATAGATAATGTTTACATGATAATAATACCTCTAAAACTCTATACTCAATCATATTAATTGCATGTTATTAATGGTTAATGCATTACTCCCTGTTGATTACAAAGTATGTGTTTAAACACCAGAAAGCTTGTGATAAAAGATAAAAAAAAAAAAAAAGAATTTGGGTGGTTTTGAATGCCACAGATTCCACGGCAATGGTATTTTGTCCATGGTAAGGCTAGCTGCCTTAGTGGACCTACTTTACAAGTCTACTAGCTAGACCTGCAATGATACTTGCAGGACTGGTCCCAGTTTCAACTAATTTAAAATATTTTTTGGCATCTTTTTGGAAAGATTACAAGAAATTAATATTGGCAAATGATTCATTTAGGCAATTAATTAATAGAGCATCGTCGCCTGAAAGTTGGCTCTCAGGTGGGAAGATTTCCTACTTGGTTCTGATGCAGCCATCCTTTTTGAATTCATGTGTACAAGAATAACTAAATAATGATAGACTATTTTCTTGTAGTAATGAATTAATAGTTTCTTTTTAGTTTTATTGTATTTTATTATTCTATAATTTCAATTACTCATATTCTTTTATTTTTAGCTTAATGTTTTTCTTCGGATTCCGATTCTCTGCAAGTCTTATTTGAGTCGACCATCGTTTTCTTTGGTTAATCTCATGGAAGTCGAACAGGAAAATTGATGCAAAGTATCAAGTGATCATCGGAAAGGGAAAGTGTAAGGCTTAAGTCGAAAACATTATTCATTGAGGGACTGCCAGTGACTTTTTGCCACTATGAACTGAACCAATAGGGCTCTGGCCCATTCCTTTTCTCTGCGCACCCTTCAAAACGTTTTATTTTCCAAGAGATCATCAACGTATGTCACCGAGTGTTCGATCAAAATCCTCAACAAGTAAAGCATATGGGCCACGGCTTGCAGAGATTTTTCGAGGCGTCATTCGTCTCTCAAAATGGGCTCGTGCGCTTGCCAAACAGACAGAAAGGAAACGGACCTCATTCTGCAAATGTGCCACCATGGAGGTAAAACCACTACAACATTCATGTAAATAAGTCATTTCATCTAAAGTTATTAAGTGAAATTTTAATATATAATATTTCTCTAACATATTTTTTTTAAATAAAAACCCTTTAAACTTAAAATTTATATATTTCTCTAATCGTTTTTTTTTCCGCTGCAAGTTAACTTCTTCATTAATGATTGATATATGCATTTGAACCACTTCCAGTGCTTTGTCTCATGTATATGCCTAGCAGTATTAGTATTTGCTTATTCCGATACTTTCCTCTGCTGTTGAATCACAAATGCCCGACAACATTGGAAGTTGTTTTAAGAAGTAAATGAGAATTTGGCAAGTACTTGCCATCTAAGCTCTAACCGAGATAAAAAGAACAGGAAAGAATGTACTAATATAAGACGAAGACATTCTTGTCAACGTATAAAAGAGTTCTTGCTAGGATAACAAGGTTGTCAAATAGTCATTTCGGTATGTAGGCTCGTATTTGTACTAAATTTATAACCCTGCTACAAACCTAGTATTGGAGCATAAAGAAAAAAGCTAATGTGGAAGCAGCTATAGATTCTAGGACAATACGAATCTTATGAATCAAGCCACAAAATGTATCTATCTTGCCTCTAACAATGAAATAGAGCATTCATTAGCTGAATACGGTTTGCTCTGGGTTGATGAATAAGTCACTTCTATCAGATCCCTTTCAGTAAAAAAGCCAGGTTGTTTAGGCTGAGGCAATGCATCTTCGTTTCCCAGCATCAAAACGACATACGACATGCTCGGCCTATCTACTGGATTTTCTTGAACGCACAACAGACCCACGTGAATCGAACGTAGCACTTCAAATAATTTGCATGATTCAATTATTGATTCCGAAACTAGTTCCAAAGGCTTGCCTTCTATGAATAGTCTCCAGGCCTGATTGATGAGTGAGACAATGTCATTAGAAGGAGATTTGGTATCTCGAAATCATTCAATGTTGCAATTTTGAGACTTACGTGCCCGAGAAGGTTGAGTTGGTGGTCTGGATGAGAGAATCCTCTGTTTGTGTTCCCGCTTATTATCTCTAGCACCAACACACCAAAGCTGAAGACGTCTGATTTTGTCGAGTAGAGACCGTCAGATGCATACTCCGGGGATATGTAGCCACTGGACGTGCACCAAAAATGTCAGGCTGAATTTGCGAGAAACGGAAGTAAACTACACTCTGAGGAGATACTTACTATGTTCCCATCACTTTGTTTGTATTGGCTTCGGTTTCGTTTCCTCCAAAACTTCTAGCCAGGCCAAAGTCTGAAATTTTTGGATTCATTTCATGATCTAATAATACATTGCTAGCTTTCAGATCTCTATGGATTACTCTGAGCCTTGAATCTTGGTGAAGATAAAGGAGTCCACGAGCAATCCCTTTAATAACATTGTAGCGCTTAGGCCAGTCTAGTAGCAATCTGTGTGTTTCATCTGCCATGTCAATTCATTCAGCTCCTTGTAAGATCCATAAATGCGGATAAAAGAAACAGGATAAAGGCTAATGCATACAAAATTTTGATGGACTTTCAAACAGAATTTCAAATTCGTTTTCTAAATACATAGATGCTGCTGAATGCATGACAACGAAACTAGAGAAAGCTCTTCCCCACCAAGCCATTTTCCTAAGGAACTCAATGTATTTTTTATCATGCTTATGGTTTCCCCTTACGTTCCATAGATCATCTCTCCAAATGTTGTGGCAAACATACTTTTGGGCTGTTGTTCAAAGCATAACTCACACAGAGTAGGTGTTGGTGTTTGTATGATGACAATAAAGTAAAATATAATACTTGAACTAAGAATTTATGGGTTGGGAGTGATACTAACTGAAAAGAAAGAAGTCCAAGCTATTATTGGGCAAGAACTCGTAGATCAACATCTTTTCATCCACTTCAATGCAGCATCCTAGAAGCTTTACTAGATTCCGGTGCTGAAGTTTCACAATATGCTTGACTTCATTTTTAAACTCATCAACTCCTTGTCTTGAATTCTTAGAGAGCCTCTTCACCGCTACTTCTCTCCCATCATTCAACGTTCCCTGTAAAGAATCACTCAATATCAGAAGCAAACCAAACACTGTCTCATGAGTAGAGAATCATAATTTGATGCTGCATACTACATTGCCACTTGCATTTGATGCTTAATTAGCAATGTAGTTACAGAAGGTCCAAAGAAACTAATACCACAGAAATACAGTGGAGCCAGGAGTTTGTCTCATTAAATTAGGAAAAGAAATTGCATGATTGTGAATTGATTGGTACCTTATAAACAGGTCCGAAACCCCCTTCGCCTAGTTTATTGTTAACTGAAAAATTATTGGTTGCCCGAGCCATGGCACCAAAATCAAACAATGGTAAATCCAGATCTTCTTTGTTTCTCTTGTGCTGTAAATTTCCTTCAAAAACACCAGTCATATTTCCTGCACACAGAACTGCTGTGACTAAATGGAAACAAGGAATCTCTGACTTTTGTTAAATTCAATTTTCTTTGAAACATCAATTATAATGAGCTCTTCAACAATTTTTTATTGTAACTTAGATTGCCAGAATTCAAATTTTAAAGTGAACTGAGCTGCCATATTTAAAGGGATGGGAAGGAGAATGGTCAAAATTTCACAGGGTTAGTCACGTACTGTCTTTCAGCTGCTTCTTCTTTCGAATATATAAGACCAAGGCTAGGAGAAGGAGAAGAATTCCTGCAGACAACCCACAAATTACTATAATCCTTTTCTTCACGTTGGATTTCGTCGCACCATCACCATTATCTACACCAAAGCAGAGAAAAGTGGAGTTAAAAGACAACAATAGTAAATGTCAACTATCCAGCATATATATTTGGTTGGTTATTATGGGTGGAAAATTTTCATTAGTAAATGGCTATTATGCAACAATAGAAAATTTTATTTATCTGTTCAAACAATGTAAACAATACTGATCGAGGCAGAGCACTTAAGGCTTATGCTAAAACAATACTACGCATAGACAGGAACTCTTCAGTGCATCTTGTCATAAGATGTTTTAAGTAACAGGATATGATGGTTAGAATTAAGAAGAAAATTTTCTTCTGTTGCATTTTAAATCCCACCTCAGCTTCTAGTTGAGCTAGTGCTTGAAAAAAATTATATTAACAGTTAATATACTTAATTTATGACTTTACTGTAACTAACAAGAAACCAAGTATTAGCAATTGATTTATCCATGGGTTGACTTCATACCTAGTTCAGAAGCAGCCATTCTTATATAAATCTCCGGCTCATTTTCAACAAATACTCTGATATCAAGCAGGTCGCCGAACCAAATCAAGCAACCACTTCCACCATCCCTGATGTCCAAACTTGAGTACGCTGTACAGTTGCAGTTCTTCAAGCATGTGTTCTTGCACTCCTCGAGGTTCATGTTCTTGTTAAACCATGATGTTTTTGTCTCAGGCAACTTGACTCCAGAGAGCTTTCGGAACCCATCAACAGAGCAATTGAGGGGAGTTCTTCTGACACAACCACTTGACCAATCTGTGACTTCCCAATCACTTTTGATTTTTGGTACAAATCCATGCAAGCAATCACACAAAGGAGAATTGTCAATACTACAAATACCATTTGCACCACATAGGGCATAGCGTTCACAATTATCTCGATTTGCAGTGAGATAAACCACCCAACTTTGTGTTCGATCAATCCACGTGTAGCGCTGGATATCACCATCCTGACTTACCACGATCCTTGAAAGCATTGAGCTATTAAGAAGATGATATCTGTAAAAAATCTCCTTCTCATTGAAAACAAATTCAAATGAGTATACGGGATTTGGTTTTAATTGCGGTACACCGCTGAACCGCTTACCATTCCATGGCCCAGAACGGAACTTCACCCTTGAATCCTCCATCACAAGTATCTCAGGGTAACCATAAGGAACAAGTATGTATGAAATATTACCTCTGGATGGATCATCAGGTGACTTCCATGATGTCATGTACCAGTCCATGCCTGTTATTCTGTTTCGTCCTTGCTTCATATCTGGCATTAAGTTATCACCTGGATGTTCAAAACTCTGCCACAAAGAATTTTCCAGATCATTATCACCCTCCTCTTTAACAACAAGGTTTCCTGAATCCAAAAGCTGTCCAATTGGATTCCTTGCTGGTCTCAACGTGTTGGACGACCAAATTATGCTCCCACTCTGATTCAGAATCACAAGAATTCCTTGATTCGTTAGGCTTAAAACACCCGATGTATCATTGAGGGGAGTTTCCCTGTTGGCAACCCAAATTACTGTCTGGACAGAGATTTTGCCATACCATACCCCCAAGTATCGTTTTTTGGACATGCCCGGGCTGAAAAATCCTAATTTAAAGCTTCCATTAGCTGAAACAATGGTATCCCCATCTCTAATGAACTGAGTTGTGTTTACGGTGTCAGTGGCTGTGGTGGTTTCTATTATCAGCAATAAAGAAGAGCTAAAAAGAAGGAGGTAAGTGTAAGTCTTAGATATTCTCATCGTTTTTCCTGCACTTCTCTTTGTTAATTCTTCGGCTGGCTGATATGTTGAAAATATTCTCTGGAAAAGCTCTGAGCCCTGTACTTAATGAAGTGGGATAGACTTCTGTCCAAGGCACAACTTGAACGGCAACAACCGCTTCTGTCAGCTCTCTATATAGCGTTTTGACAATCAATTCTTCCAGTCATTATCATCTAGAAATAACGCATATTACCGTTTTCAACTGATAAATGAAAAATTTGCCTCCCAGCAGACGGATAGTTGGATCAAAAGCTGGTTCAATGACTGATTATATTTTTACCCTGCTGGATAAGATCTTTTGGTGGCCGTCTAGAGGACATTACAGGCCCTTGGCATTGATTTACCTCTCCCTTACTAAGAATTTTGTCTTGTTGTGATCAGTAATATAAATGTACAGTGAAAATGGTTTTGAATGCCCAGCTACCTACGGTAGTTGCCATATTGGACCTGCTCTAGTGCACGTTTTCTAGACCAGAAATGGAAATTCAAAAGGAGACAGGAATACAAATGAGTAGTATTGGTTTGATAGTGGCTTGTCCCCACGGTGATACCTTTTGGACAACTAGTTTCATCAACTTGAAATTTAGGCTGGAATTTTCGGATTTTTTTTTTAAAATAACATAGTTTCCTGTAACAGGTTGAAAAGGTATCGGGATAATAGTTTGAACACACCTTTGTTTTAGAATAATATTTTTGTATTATTTGAAATAGCATCACGTCTCAACGTCTAAGATTATTTTTTTTTTCACGCAACAGCTATTTGAAATAAAGTTGTT
>Ga0325402_1004364_pt1 | contig 13016 bp, 5 predicted proteins | sample PopdelMetagenome_22_FD_207212 | JGI IMG/M metagenome (GOLD analysis project Ga0325402, IMG submission 207212) | Populus deltoides microbial communities from Bellville, Georgia, United States - Xylem-PdKOR-R3 | ecosystem: Host-associated > Plants > Phyllosphere > Stem > Wood/Secondary xylem... | reverse complement strand
CATGGTTGAAAAGACGTGTTCTCTCTGTTGATTTTCTTAAGTCAAGTTTATATTATATACATGATCAAACTAACGAAAATTAAATCTTAATTTGAGATTTTTTTGAAGAAAAGTTTTAATTTTAATTGATATGCAAGATAATTTTATTATTAATTAAATGAAACAACAAGAAATAAATGAAGAGCGTGCAATGCAAGGAATAAATGATTGTATCCAAGCAGATGAAAATGAAGCATCAGCCATCAAGGATGATGAAAATCAAGAACAGACTGTGAGATAGATAGATGACCAACTTGAGTGACATCAAGCTAGCTGTTATATATTCCTAAAATCCTAAGCTCACATGCTGACAAATCCAAGCTGCCATCTTGAAATCTTTGGCCTTTGTATCACGACCAGGCATGGGAACTAGAGTCAAGTAAGAGAAAATTAAAAAAATAATAATAATTAAAAAAATCAAATTGTAAAAAAAATCTGATTAAAATTTTAAAAAGACCGATTGGTTTGGTTTCGGTTTTATAAGCGTGAAACTAAAAAATCAAACTGAACCCAAATTAAAAAAAAACCAAGTCAAACCGGAAAAAAAACATAATCAAACTCGAGTCAAACCGAGGCAAATTGATTTGAACCGGTTTTGTCATAAAAAACCGAACCGAAACCAGTCGTTTTGAACCGGTTTCATTTTTTTAAAAAAATAAATTTTAATTTGGTTATTTTTTAAAAATAAAAATAAAATATGAAAATAATCATCCTAATGGGACAACCTGGATACCTTGACGAAGTTGATGCATGGAAGATTTTCATCACCTATTGGCTATGCTCATGACGTCCAGCTATTCGACGGAATTAAAGTCATGATCTAATTAATTACTGCATGACAAAAAGAATCCTGTTTTTTAGTTTAATTTTCAATAATTATCTTTGATCTTGTGTTTTTTTTAAGAGATTTGCAATTCTTTAAATAAGCCAAGCTAGAAACTGATATTTACAGAGTAGATAACGAAATATAAAATCTGAAATAGAGCTGGAAACCAGAAAATAAAAGGGAAAATAATAAAATTAGTTCAAATAATATTTTTTTGAGGTCTAAATTAAAAGTCTTCCCTAGCTAAATTGGTCACAAACAATAAGCTTTCATATAAATAAATTTATAAAATCATCTGATGAAATTTAATTCAAGTCGAATCTAATAATTAGCAAATAAAAAGTTGTAATTTTTTTTACATCATGTTATTAATTTAGCACAAACAGATTTTTTCTAGCTGAATTTTATATCCGCAGATTCTCAACTAATTAATTGATTGATTGATTAATATATATATATATATGTTAATAATTTCACACTTTATTTAATTTACAAAATTTAGCTTGGCTTTGTCTTGATTAGTTCTTATTGTTTCTTGAAGTGTCTAATTCGATCCAAAAGGCATAAATCTTACAATTTAATCCAATCATTTACAGTCAAAAAATAAGAAACATTTATTTTTATTTTGAATATAAACAATATATTTAACTCAGCTGAGTATGTGCGTGGTTTCCCTGAGTCGCATCCCTCGATGATGCTCATAAAATTGAAGATCCCACGAATTCGATGTGCCCATGATTGAAACTTTGCATGCACGTTTGACAAAAACACGAGTCTTCCACCCACCGAATTCTCCCACCAATACAATCTTCCCTTGATGACCTAACCTTACCTACCATTAATGTGAGTTGTACGTTATTGGTTAGATCTGTTTTTCATTTAAAAATTGTTAAATTGGTGATTTTTCAAGTGTTTTATTTATAATTTTGATCAACTAATATAAAAAATATTATATTGATTTATTTTTAATTAAAAATTATTTTGCAAAACCATCTTGCTCTACATTAATAGTGGGTGTTTATTTGGGAGTGTGGTTGCGGTTACTTTTTAAAGTGTTTTTCATTCTGAAATACATCAAAATAATTTTTTTTATTTTTTAAAAATTATTTTTGAAATCAAAGCATCAAAACCAACCAAAACATACAAAAAAATAGTTTTTAATAAAAAAAATTAAATTTTTTAAAAACACGAGTTATCCCGCATTTCCAAAAATTCTTTTATTAATGTATAGCAACTTTTGACCCACCCGCCCACTTCTAACCTTCCCCAGCTACTGCAAGAAAAAGGTTGTGCAAATCAAGAATTTGATCGATAAAATCAATAGGGAACATACCTTCCTTGGTAGAAATTGTAAGCATATTTAAACAACGGGAGGCTTTATCTTATTAATATATTATTGATAGAGCCATGCCCTTTTTATAATTTAATAGTTATGATTTAACCTTTCTATGCATATCTTAAGCCAAATCCGCAGCACTTGCATTTTCTAGCTCTTGTTGTTTAACATGGCTTTAAAATCATCTGCTAGTCAATGTCATCACCATGAAAGCCTTCCCATTTCCTGGTTATATGTCACCATAAAGCATTTATATGTACAAGTTGAAGAAACATCAATTTAATTCCGATTGCGTGTATAGTAGCATGTTCCGAGAGTATGATAGAAGATGTTTTTTAAAAATTTTTATTTGAAAATATATTAAAATAATATTTTTTTAATTTATTTTTAATATTTGTATATCAAGAAGATAAAAAAACAACAACAAATATTAATTTAAAGGTGCAAAAAATTTAAAAACATGATTATATCACAATGATAAATGGTATTAAATACTAAGAAAATATTCTTGATAAAATCAACATTATTTGTTGTATATTTAGTGGACTTATCTAGTGTTCACTCGTATGTTGAAGCTTCGATAAAACAAAAATTAAGGATCTATATAGTATTTACTATGGATTCAATTTTCAAAACCATGAACTTGAATACACCATCGAGTTTTAAAAAGTAAGCCGATGCCCAACTTATTTTTATTGAAACCTTATTATTATTTATAATTACCATGCAAACTCAACCATAATAACAAAGATAGAGTAAATGAATTCGAGCTCGTTTGGAAACGCAGTGCAAACCATGTTTTCAAAAAATTTAATTTTTTTTATTAAAATTTAATACGTTTTGTATGTTTTGGATCGTTTTGATGTGCTGATATCAAAAATAATTTTTAAAAAATAAAAAAAAATCATTGACATGCATTTCGATATAAAAAAGTTATTTAAAAAACAACTACAACTACATTCTTAAACGGACCCAAAAAATACAACTTGAAATGTGTTGCGAGTATGTTTATGAATCAAGTAAAAAAGGCAAAGTTTTAGAGAAACCATGAGGAAATCCAAAACTTTTGATGCCCAGTCCCACAAAAACAATCATAATTTTAGATTTGATCGTTTGATAAGGCCAGAGTTTCACCAAATCATTTTAAAGACATGGTTTTATATAGAAGCTGATATGCTATAATCAGTCGAAATTCAAAATAATCTCATATTACGGTTAGAATATCTTATTTTTACTATTTGAAATATTTTTAGTTGAATTTGGATTTTAATTACTTTAATTTCCTTCTTAGATTTTGATTTTTTTAAGTCGGTTTTAATCTCTATATAAAGCATTGATGTGTTATTTTTTTTCACCAAATTATTGAATCTTAACTTTTAAAAAAATATAAATTTTATGGACATGTTTACAAGTTTGACGAGTTTAACTTTTTTTTTATAATTTTTTTTTAATTTTATCCTTAAATATTAGGTTAATTGAGAATTTAATTTCCTAATTGGTTTCATTTTACTTTTATGAGGTTATCGCGGTCTCAAAAAACCTCGATATTGGGTTAGTGTTCGATTCTGTGATCGTCTATTTTTGTTATCATATAATTAAATAAAAAATATTTAAAAAAAAACAAATTATAATCCCACTATAATCTATAATCCGATGCACAAGTTTGACATGCTAGCTTGAGTTACTTGGTTCACGGGTTTTATGAGCTTAGCCACTGAATGAATATGTTATTTTTTGTCCTTTAATTGTTTTTATTTTTTTTTCTTGATTTTGACTTTCAATATTGGATTGATTAAGAAATAAACTGCCTGATTTATTTTTATTTACTTTCTATAAAGTTATTATTGTTTTGAATAAGTGTTTGATTTTAGATTGACACTGAATTTTATAAGCATATTTTTTTATCATATAATTAAATAAAAAAAAGTTATTAAACTTAATAGAATCCATGACCTGGGTCGTGCGGGGACCAAGATCAATATAATCTGTTATTGTCTCAATATTATTTTTTAAAACAATTGTCACTTTGAAGCTTTTTTAAAAGCTAAATTATATTTTTACTGGTCATCATGATTATATTTAAATCTGTAAAAATAATTAATTTAATTCGGTCTAACTTTCACGTGATTTAATTTAAAATTTAAATTAAAAAAATAATTAAATCTAAAGTTTTTAAAATTAATTTAATTTGATCGAGTTTAATAATACTATAAAAAAAATCATCATATTCTTCATGGTTTTATTTATATTTTTTAAAAAATAATCCGACGAGTGGCAGATGACAGGCAATTAACGATTACCTATATTATACACCGTGTCATTATAGCATGTAAAAAGTTATGAATAAAGGAAAACAATAAAGAGAACAAGCGTAGTGAAGCAGCAATCATCATCATTGCAGCATGGTTATTAACAATTTTGACGTGGTAATTAATTTTTTAAAATATTTTTTTATTTGAAAATATATTAAAATAATATTTTTAATATTAATATATTAAAATAATATAAAATATAAAAATTAATTTTTTTAAAAGCACCACCGCAATAACAAATTTACAGCACCGTGGCTGAACAGTAAAGTTAACCACTGCACAGCTATCTGGTATTCGATCTGGGCGCCTGCTTTTCTGATAATTATGTCTCTATTTTATTTTTTTAATTATTATTTACTAGCGAATGAAGAATTCGTAAAAAGTGGGGCCACCAGAATTATATATAATAAATCAACTCTACTAGATTGCACACGAAACCCAACATAATCAGCCCTTATTATTCTATTGGCCGTGTTATATTGTTTCAAAATTTTGTCACTTGGTCACACGTGAAACTTTTTAATGTTGTCAAAAGATTTTTGCTATTTTTGGTTATTAGCATATTTATTTAAAAAATATTGGTGAAATAACATATATATATATATATATATAAATAAATAGACGAAGTAGTATGATTTATATATATCCCCATTGAGAAATATGATATGTATAACTTATCGTTAATGGTAATAATAATATAAAAAAATAAAATTAAAAAAGCAAGATAAAAGATAGAAGAAAGAGAAAAAAATCTGGAGACTTATCAAAATTTTGATTGTAAATATTATTAATATCATTAAAAAAATCACGATGAAACAAATTCAACAACATCGAAGAAGATCGTCAATAATAACCCGAGTGAGCTATATTTATTTTAAAAGACAAATTAATTACCCGTCAACTTTGAGCGATATATAAATAAGTTATGGTTGAGAAACCCGATTTTAAATTAATGTCACATTTTGAAATCCCGACGACTACCAAAACACTAGTAGAGAAGATTTAATTTCACAACATATTAAATTATTGAGCTTTAGAACCATGACATCTATGAATATCGCGACTAGAAAATGTGACAAGCTAAAATTGTGTTATTTCAGTATTTTTTATGAAAAAATTGTGCTATTCTACTAATTTTTTTAACTTACCATTCTATTTTTAAAAAATCTTTTATTTTGCATGGTAAAATAATTTTAAACATTCTAATTAATATTAAAATAAAAAAATTAATAGTGGGTGTCTGTTTGGGAGTGTGGTTGCGGTAACTTTTCAAAGTGTTTTTCATTCCGAAATAAATTAAAATGATATTTTTTTTATTTTTTAAAAATTATTTTTAAAATCAGAGCATCAAAACCAACCAAAACATACAAAAATAAAATGGTTTTTAGTAAAAAAAATAAAACTTTTAAAAACACAAATTATCCCGCATTTCCAAAAAAATTCTTTTATTAATGCATAGCAACTTATGACCCACCCGCCCACTTCTAACCTTCCCCAGCTGCTGCAAGAAAAAGGTTGTGCAAATCAAGAATTTGATCGATAAAATCAATAGGGAACATCCCTTCCTTGGTAGAAATTGTTAGCATATTTAAACAACGGGAGGCTTTATCTTATTAATATATTACTGATAGAGCCATGCCTTTTTTATAATTTAATAGTTATGATTTAACCTTTCTATGCATATCTTAAGCCAAATCCGCAGCACTTGCATTTTCTAGCTCTTGTTGTTTAACATGGCTTTAAAATCATCTGCTAGTCAATGTCATCACCATGAAAGCCTTCCCATTTCCTGGTTATATGTCACCATAAAGCATTTATCTGTACAAGTTGAAGAAACATCAATTTAATTCCGATTGCGTCTATAGTAGCATTTTCGAGAGTATGATAGAAGATGTTTTTCAAAGAATTTTTATTTAAAAATACATTAAAATAATATTTTTTTTAATTTATTTTTAATATCTGTATATTAAGAAGATAAAAAAACACAATAAAATAATATTAATTTGAAGCTATAAAAAATTTAAAAACATTATTGTACCGTAATGCTAAATGGTATCCAATACTGCCAACCAGCCAGCATCCTCCATGGCTATTTTTCAGATCATCAAAATATGGTTCCACGTAATCTTAATAATCCCTTAATTTCAATAATTACTTCATAGAAAATATAATGTTTTTTTTGTATATAAAATAGCTTTCTTTAATTAAAGAAAAGTTACATTTCAGTTTAAAATCCATGACTATTGAAAAAAGTAGTCGTCTGGGAAAAGGGAAGTGGAGGATATGGACTCCTGATCTCGCGAAGGCGAAAGCTATGGCGCTCTCCCACCACTTAAACCAAGAGTCTTAGAATTAATAATTTTACTCAAAATGCATGTCATGTCGTGGCTTTATCCAGATTTGTGAAAGAGAAAGCAAGAATCCTTCCCATCTTTTTTTTTTATATATATATATATATATATATATCTTGAGGTATTCGGGTCAGTTTACGCACACTACGACTAATCTCCGGACCCAATGAAAATCCTGCAAGCCCTATAAACAAGTAAATCCAATAAACAGATAAAACATTACGGGAATAACAAATATATATAAAAAAAAAGAATCGAACCCAGATAAAAAAAAAATTAAATCCCTACCAGGACTGCTGTGGGTCAGGAACTCAAGCGTAGAATCCTTCCCATCTTGATTTGCTTATTACGTGCATGAAATCAAAAGTACCATATAAATTTAAATATATTGCTCTCATTAGTGAATTTCAAGAATTTGACAGGTATGATTTCGGATAGGAATTGTTAGCATATTGCTTTGATAAAACAAAAATTAAAGGATCTATATAGTATTTACTCTGGATTCAAATTTCAAAACCATGATCTTGAATACACCATCAAGTTTAAAAAAGTAAGCAGATCCCAACTTATTTTTATTAAAACCGTATTATTATTTATAATTTGCATGCAAACTCAACCATAATAACAAAGATAGAGTAAATGAGTTCATGCGACTTGAAATGTGTTGCGAATATATTTATGAATCAGGTAAAAAAGGCAAAGCTTCAAAGAAACCATGAAGAAATCCAACATTTTTTTATGCACAGCTCATAAAAAAAAATACCATAACTTTATATTTAATCGTTTGATAAGGTCAGAGTTTTGTCAAATAATTTTAAAAATCTAGTTTTATATAGAAGCTGATATGCTATAATCAGTCGAGATTCAAAATAATCTCGGCTAGAATATGTCATTTTTACTATTTGAAATATTTTTAGTTGATTTTGGATTTTAATTACTTTTCCTTCTTAGATTTTGATTTCTTTTGATTAAGTCAGTTTTAAACTCTCTATAAAGCATTGATGTGTTATTTTTTTTCACCAAACTATTGAATCTCATACTATTAAAAAACTATTAGAATGTTATTTACAATTTAAGACTACAACCTTAGTGTGTGTTTGGTATTATGGTGAATGATATTTTTTTCTTGAAACTATATCAAAATAGTTTTTATTTTTATTTTTGTGATATAAGTATATTAAAATCATCAAAAAAACACTAACAAAAATATCAATTTGATGTTTTTTCAAAAAACAATTCTTAAAACGCACCTCAAAACAGAAACTATTGAATTCCCAAACACTCACAAAGTTATTAACAAAAACTAAGCCTTGTGAGAAAATTATTGTAGCTGGAATCACTATTCATCGTCTCACAAAATACCGTAAATTGGAGCAATGATTCTTTTAAAATTTTTAAATTTTATCCTTAAATTTTTTTCTTTGCGCAAGTGCGCTCAAATTAGCACCTAATTGCATTTTTTTAAGAGATAATTGAATTAAAAGTAAGAGGACTAAAGTAAAAACACGAGTAAAATAGGTGGTGACTTTCAAATTTCTTTGAAAAATACATTTGAGTCCCCCATATTTTTTAGCTATTAGGTGACCGATTCCTCTAATTTTAGAAATATTTATTTTTATATCAAACTTTATTTTCATTATTTTTAGTCTTTTTTTGGTGAAAGGAGAGAGGGGATTGTCGGATTTTGGCCTAGAAAGAGAAACTTATTGTTGTTACGATTTCGACCACCAATACGGTAGATTTTTGTTTCAAATGGTTACATATAACGAGGAGAATTCAAGTTGTGTGTTTTGTTTTACATTAAAAGTGCCTAGACAGTATATATGGGCTCAGAAAGATTTTTTGTTTCAGGTTAATTTTGGATCTTAAAACGTTTTTTTATGCGCTTTTTGAGGTGATGAATTGGTTTAACAAGGTACCTATAATTTTTTTCTAGGTATTTTGGATTGAAAATAGGTTGAAAATAAGTTTTTAAAAGAAAAAACTAACCACCATGTTTCTCTGACCGCCACAGTGGCAAGAATCTAAGGATTTTAATCGATGCATCATCTATTTTGTTTTTGTAGAATTGGGGCGAATAACACATCATCAGCCCCATTAACTTATAGGAGAACAAAGGCCTCCGTGCTGGCCCTTTATTCAAGCGCCTGACCTTATTTTTTTGTTTATATAGTTTTGGTTCTTTTTTTTAACTTAAACCTTTTTTCATGTCTTTTTCAAAACAAATTTTAAGTTTATGTTGTACTTCTTTGTGATTTTTTTTATTTAGCCTTTTTTTAAAATATTTTTTAATTATATTGAACGTGTTTAATTTTTGAAGATGTTAGTATGATTCATTTGTAATTTTTTTTATTTTTTATATATATTAAACTTATTTTTAAAAATAAAAAAATATTTATTTATTATTTTTAAAAAATATTTACAGCCTTGCATAATTTTTTTTATTTTATTCAATAAATTTTATCTATGTGTTACAATTTAATTTTAATAAACAGATTTATTAAATACAACTATGTAAATTACTCGTTTTGTAATATTAAATATCTTGTTCTATATTTATTTATCTACTTTTCCATTTTTGTTTTTATTTATTGTTTATGACTTCTTTTTTTAATTTCTTTACACATTGGTTCTTTATTTATTTAATTATATGTGTGAATATGTTTTTCAATTTACATTTGTGATTTTTTATTTAAAAAAATATATTAAAAAAATCTACATGTCCTTGATCTTTTTATAAAAGTTTTATTGTTTTTAATTTTAACCTTCAACCTAAGTTGATAATGCTTTTTTTTCATCTTGGATGTCATTCTTTTTACCTTTTTTCCTCTTGACAATGTTTTTATTATTTTTAATTTGTCTTTCAAATTGAAAATTTAGTGTTGCCTTTCAATTTATTTTTTTATTTTTATTTTAACCCTCATTCTTTTAATTAGTATTTTTTTCTGATTTAATTCTTCGATGTTTCATTTCTTAGGGGTTAGGCTTCTCAATTTTTTTGTGTATAATGCTTTCAATATGATAACTTGGGTTACGGGTTTAAAAAGTTAACAAGGATTGATATCTTTTTTGTCTTATTTTCTTTTCCATAGCTTTGCCGAGATCAATATATTTTTTAAAAATCTATTTTTTTCATTATTGCCTCATTTTTCATTGTATTATCAAATTAATCAAGATTTAACATGGTTATCAGATTTCTCTCACTTCTCTAAACACATAATCGTCTCCTGAACTTTTTGTTAGTATGGCCTACAAGCCACTAAACTAAATGGTGTGTGAATTACTGCTCACTCATACCTAGTGCATCGTGGATTATAATAGAAATTCATAGTGTTTTGTGTTTTTTTCTTTTGCTTTTTTCTGTTATAATTTTTTTTAATTTTATTTTTATTGATTTCATCTTTTAATATTATGGTGGTTGAGAATTTGGATTGATAATTTTTTTTCTTTTTATTTTTTTATAGGGTTAGCATGATTTGCAAGTTTGGTGGGATAATCCAGGTTGCTCCGGTTTACAAGTTTAGTGGGGTGTTTTTTTTCTTTTTATGATTGAACTTGGTAATTCATAATGTTTTGCTTTTTTTTTTTTCATTGATTTTATCTTTTAACATTAGGATGATTGAAAATTTAGCTTTGTGATTTTTTTTTCTTTTTCCTTGCCTTTCTATAGGGTTAGCGTGACTTTTGGGTTTGTTTGGGTAAACCTAGGTTATCGTGGTTTACGGGTTCAATATGATTTTTTTTTTAAATTGAACTTGATTTTTTTATCATCTATTTTTTTCTCATATAATAATAAAAAAATTCAGAGAAATCTATGTTATTAAACTTTATAAATTTCATGGACTTGTTCACAGGTTTGACGAGTTTAACTTTTTTTTTTATTTTATCTTTAAATACTGGGTTAATTGAGAATTCAATTTCATAATTGGATTCATTTTGTTTTTTATGAGATTATCGCAGTATTAAAAAAACTCGATATTGGGTTGGTATTTGATTCTGCGATCGTCTATTTTTGTTATTATATAATTAAATAAAAAATAGTTTTAAAAAAAAACAAATTATAATCCCACTAGAGTCTATAATCCGATGCACAAGTTTGGCGTGCTAGCTTGAGTTACCTGGTTCACGGGTTTGACGAGTTTACCCACTAACCGAATATGCTATTTTTTGTCCTTTAATTGTTTTTAATTTTTTTTCTCGATTTTGTCTTTCAATATTGGATTGGTTAGGAAATAAACTGTATGATTTATTTTCATTTGCTTTTTATAAGGTTATTATTGTCTTAAATAAATGTTTGTTTTTAGATTGATACTTAATTTTGTGAGCATATTTTTTATCATGTAATTAAATAAAAAAATTATTAAACTCAATAGAGTCCATGACCTGGGTCGTGGGGGGACCAAGATCGATCTAATATGTTATTATTTCAATATTTTTTAAAATAATTGTCATTTTGAAGCTTTTTAAAACCTAAATTATATTTTTAGTAGTCATCAAGATTGTATTTAAACCCACGAAATTAATTAATTTAATTCGGTCTAGCTTTCACGTAATTTAATTTTTAATTTAAGTTAGAAAAATAATTAAATCTAAAGATTTCAAAATTAATTTAATTTTACCGAGTTTAATAATATTATTAAAAACATCATCACACCTTTGATGTTTTTATTTATATTTTTTTGAAATTAATCCGACTAGTGGCAGATTACAGGCAATTAACTATTACCGATACTATACACCGTGTCATTATAGCATGTAAAAAGTTATGAGCAAAGGAAAAAAATAAAATAAAATAAAGAGAACAAGGGTAGTGAAGCAGCAATCATCATCATAGCAGCATGGTTATTGACAATTTTGACGTGGTAATTAATTTTTTAAAATGTTTTTTATTTAAAAATATATTAAAATAATATTTTTTATTTTTAATATTAACATATTAGAATAATATAAAAATAAAAAGATAATTTGTTTAAAAGCTCTGCATGACTGCAACAACAAATTTACACCACCGCAGCTGAACAGTAAAGTTAACCACTGCAGTCTGCACAGCTATCTGGCTTTCGATCTGGGCGCGGGCGCCCTGCTTTTCTGATAATTATGTCTCTATTTTTTATTTACTAGAGAATAAAGAATTAGTAAAAAGTGGGGCCACCAGAATTATATATAATAAATCTTTAGTAGCGACGAGAGACTCTGCTAGATTGCATTGCACACGAAACCCAGCATCCTCAATCAGCCCTTATTATTCTATTGGCTGTGTTATATTGTTTCAAAATTTTGTCACTTGGTCACACGTGAAACTTTTTAACGTTGTCAGAAGATTTTTGCTATTTTTGGTTATTAGCATATTTATTTTAAAAAATATTGGTGAAATAACATTATGAAAATATAAATAAATAAATATAAATAGGTGAAGTAGTATGATTTATATATATCCCGATTGAGAAATATGAAATGTATAACTTTTTGTCAGTCGTAGTAAAAATATAAAGAAATAAAATTAAAAGTAAAAGGGCAAGAAAAAAGATAGAGAAAAGAGAAAAAAATCCGGAGACATATCAAAATTTTGATTGTAAATATTATTAATACCATTAAAATAATCATAATGAAACGAATTCAACAATATCAAAGAAGGTCATTAATAATGACTCAGGTGAGTTACACTAATTTCAAAAAACAAGTTAATCACCCGTTAACTTTGAGCGATATATAAAAAAGTTATGAATTGAGAGACGCGATTTTAAATTAATGTCACGTTTTAGGACTGCAACAACTACTAAAACACTAGTAGAGAAGATTTAATTTTACAACATGTTAAATTACCGAGTTTCAGAACTATGACATCCATGAATATCACGACTAGAAAACATGACAAGCTGAAATTGTGTTATTTTACTATTTTTTTAAGTACAAATTGTGCTATTCTACCAATTTTTTTAACTTACTATTCTATTTTTTAAAAATCTTTTATTTTACATGGTAAAATAATTTTAAACATTCTAATTAATATTAAAATAAAAAAAATTTTAGTTGGGTATTTTTTTTCTTATATATTATCTAGGATACATATTACAATAACTCTTTTGAAATATTATGAAACTATAAAAAATATTTTATCTCCAAAATATCTTTTGTGTTCTAAATTGTTTTTT
>Ga0325402_1004360_pt1 | contig 13021 bp, 20 predicted proteins | sample PopdelMetagenome_22_FD_207212 | JGI IMG/M metagenome (GOLD analysis project Ga0325402, IMG submission 207212) | Populus deltoides microbial communities from Bellville, Georgia, United States - Xylem-PdKOR-R3 | ecosystem: Host-associated > Plants > Phyllosphere > Stem > Wood/Secondary xylem... | reverse complement strand
GGAATACGGCGTCCGTAAAGTCCTGTAAAAATTTGAGGGCGATCCAATGGTCGGATCAAAAGTTACGGCCCTTTCGAACCGGTTTCGCTGGTCTTCAGCGCAGAGACCTCCGCCTCACCGAGTAGCGATTCCACATCTATTGCGAGGAAAACGGTGTCCGGAAACTCCTGTAAAAATTTGACGGCGATCCAAGTATTGGATTAAAAGTTACGGCCCTTTCGAACCGGTACGCTGGTCTCGAGTGCTGAGACCTCCGCCTCACCGAGTAGCGATTCCACATCTACTGCGATGAATACGGCGTTCGGAAAGTCCTGTAAAAATTTGAGGGCGATCCAACGGTCGGATCAAAAGTTACGGCCCTTTCGAACCGGTTTCGCTGGTCTTGAGCGCAGAGACCTCCGCCTCACCGAGTAGCGATTCCACATTTACTGCAAGGAAAACGGCGTCCGGAAACTCCTGTAAAAATTTGAGGGCGATCCAACGGTCAGATCAAAAGTTACGGCCCTTTTGAACCGGTACGCTGGTCTCGAGCGCAGAGACCTCCGCCTCACCGAGTAGCGCTTCCACATCTACTGTAAGGACAACGGCTTCCGTAAACTCCTGTGAAAATTTGAAGAAACTCCTGTAAAAATTTGAGGGCGATCCAACGGTCGGATCAAAAGTTACGACCCTTTCGAACCGGTACACTGGTCTCGAGCGCAGAGACCTCCACCTCACCGAGCAGCGCTTCAACATCTACTGCGAGGAAAACAGCGTCCAGAAAGTCCTGTAAAAAACTGAAGAAATTCCTGTAAAAATTTGAGGGCGATCCAATGGTCGGATCAAAAGTTACGGCCCTTTCGAACCGGTACGCTGGTCACGAGCACAGAGACCTCTGCCTCACCGAGTAGCGATTCCAAATCTACTGCGAGGAAAACGGCGTCAGGAAAGTCCTGTAAGAAACTGAGGAAACTCCTGTAAAAATTTGAGGGCGATCCAACTATCGGATCAAAAGTTACGGCCCTTTCGAACCGATACGCTGGTCTCGAGCGCAGAGACCACCGCCTCACCGAGTAGCGATTCCACATCTACTGCGAGCAAAAGAGCGTCCGAAAAGTCCTGTAAAAAATTGAATAAACTCCTGTAAAAATTTGAGGGCGATCCAACGGTCGGATCAAAAGTTACGGCCCTTTCGAACTGGTACGCTGGTCTCGAGCGCAGAGACCTCCGCCTCACCGAGTAGCGATTCCACGTCTACTGTGAGGAAAACAGCATTCGAAAAGTCCTGTAAAAAGTTGAGGAAACTCTTGTAAAAATTTGAGGGCGATCCAACGGTCGGATCAAAAGTTACGACCCTTTCGAACCGGTATGCTGGTCTCGAGCGCAGAGACCTCCTCCTCACCGAGTAGCGCTTCCACATCTACTGTAAGGTCAACGATGTCCGGAAACTCCTGTGAAAATTTGAACAAACTCCTCTAAAAATTTGAGGGCGATCCAACGGTCGAATCAAAAGTTACGGCCCTTTCGAACCGGTACGCTGGTCTCGAGCGCAGAGACCTCCGCCTCACGGAGTAGCGATTCCACATCTACTACGAGGAAAGTGGCGTCCGGAAAGTTCTGTAAAAAACTGAGGAAACTCCTGTAAAAATTTGAGGGTGATCCAACGGTCGGATCAAAAGTTACGGCCCTTTCAAACCGGTACGCTGGTCTCGAGCTGAAAGACCTCCGCCTCACCGAGTAGCGATTCCACATCTACTGCCAGGAACACGGCGTCCGGAAACTCCTGTTCAAATTTGAGGGCGATCCAACGGTCGGATCAAAAGTTACGGCCACTTGGAACCGGTACGCTGGTCTCGAGCGCAGAGACCTCCGCCTCAGCGAGTAGCGATTCAACATCTACTGCAAGGAACACGGCGTCCGGAAACTCCTGTACAAATTTCAGGGCGATCCAACGATTGGATCAAAAGTAACGGCCCTTTCGACCAGTACGCTGGTCTCGAGCGCAGAGACCTCCGCCTCATCGAGTAGCGATTCTACATCTATTGCAAGGAACGCGGCGTCCGGAAACTCCTGTACAAATTTGAGGGCGATCCAACGGTCGGATCAAAAGTTACAGCCCCTTGGAACCGGTACGCTGGTCTCGACCGCAGAGACCTCCGCCTCACCGAGTAGCGATTCAACATCTACTGCAAGGAACACGGCGTCCGGAAACTCCTGTACAAATTTCAGGGCGATCCAACGGTTGGATCAAAAGTAACGGCCCTTTCGACCGGTACGCTGGTCTCGAGCGTAGAGATCTCCGCCTCACCGAGTAGCGCTTCAACATCTACTGTAAGGAAAACGGCTTCCCGAAACTCCTGTAAAAAATTGACGAAACTCCTGTAAAAATTTGAGGGCGATCCAACGGTCGGATCAAAAGTTAAGGCCCCTTGGAACCGGTACGCTGGTCTAGATCGCAGAGACCTCCGCCTCACCGAGTAGCGATTCCACATCTACTGCGAGGAAAATGGCGTCCGAAAACTCCTGTAAAAATTTGAGGGCGATCCAACTATCGGATCAAAAGTTACGGCCCTTTCGAACCGGTACGCTGGTCTCGAGCCCAGAGACCTCCGCCTCACCGAGTAGCGATTCCAAATCTACTGCGAGGAAAACGGCGTCCGGAAAGTCCTGTAAAAACCTGAGGAAACTCCTGTAAAAATTTGAGGGCGATCCAACGGTCGGATCAAAAGTTACGGCCCTTTCGACCCGGTACGCTGGTCTCGAGCGCAAAGACCACCGCCACACCGAGTAGCGATTCCACATCTACTGCGAGGAAAACAGCGTCCGAAAAGTCCTGTAAAAAATTGAACAAACTCCTGTAAAAATTTGAGGGCGATCCAACAGTCGGATCAAAAGTTACGGCCCTTTCGAACCGGTACGCTGGTCTCGAGCGTAGAGACCTCCGCCTCTCCGAGTAGCGATTCCACATCTACTGTGAGGAAAACAGCGTCCAGAAAATCCTGTAAAAAACTGAGGAAACTCCTGTAAAAATTTGAGGGCGATCCAACGGTCGGATCAAAAGTTACGGCCCTTTCGAACCGGTACGCTGGTCTCGAGCGCAGAGACCTCCTCCTCACCGAGTAGCGCTTCCACATCTACTATAAGGACAACGGCGTCTAGAAACTCCTGTGAAAATTTGAACAAACTTCTGTAAAAATTTGAGGGCGATCCAACGGTCGGATCAAAAGTTACGGCCCTTTCGAACCGGTACGCTGGTCTCGAGCTGAGAGACCTCCGCCTCACCGAGTAGCGATTCCACATCTACTGCGAGGAACACGGTGTCCGGAAACTCCTGTACAAATTTGAGGGCGATCCAACGGTCGGATCAAAAGTTACGGCCCCTAGGAACCGGTACGCTGGTCTCGAGCGCCGAGACCCCCGCCTCACCGAGTAGCGATTCCGCATGTACTGCGAGGAAAACGGCATCCGGAAAGTCCTGTAACAAACTGAGAAAACTCCTGTAAAAATTTGAGGGCGATCCAACGGTCGGATCAAAAGTTACGGCCCCTTGGAACCGGTACGCTGGTCTCGAGCGCAGAGACCTCCGCCTCACCGTGTAGCGATTCCACATCTACTGCGAGGAAAACGGCGTCCGCAAACTCCTGTAAAAATTTGAGGGCGATCCAACTATCGGATCAAAAGTTACGGCCCTTTCGAACCGGTACGCTGGTCTCGAGCGCAGAGACCTCCGTCTCACCGAGTAGCGATTCCACATCTACTGCAAGGAAAACGGCATCCGCAAACTCCTGTAAAAATTTGAGGGCGATTCAACGCTCGGATCAAAAGTTACGGCCCCTTGGAACCGGTACGCTGGTCTCGAGCGCAGAGACCTCCGCCTCACCGAGTAGTGATTCCACATCTACTGCAAGGAAAACGGCGTCCGAAAACTCCTGTAAAAATTTGAGGCGATGCAACTATCGGATCAAAAGTTACGGCACTTTCGAACCGGTACGCTGGTCTCAAGCGCAGAGACCCCCGCCTCACCGAGTAGCGATTCCGCATCTACTGCGAGGAAAACGGCGTCCGGAAAGTCCTGTAACAAACTGAGGAAACTCCTGTAAAAATTTGAGGGTGATCCAACAGTCGGATCAAAAGTTACGGCCCTTTCGAACCGGTACGCTGGTCTCGAGCGCAGAGACCTCCGCCTCACCGAGTAGCGACTCAACATCTTCTGCAAGGAACACGGCGTCTGGAAACACCTTTACAAATTTGAGGGCTATCGAACGGTCGGATCAAAAGTTATGGCCCTTTCGAACCGGTACGCTGCTCTCGAGCGCAGAGACCTCCGCCTCACCGAGTAGCGCTTCAACATCTACTGTAAGGAAAACAGCTTCCAGAAACTCCTGTAAAAAATCGAGGAAACTCCTGTAAAAATTTGAGGGCGATCCAACGGTCGGATCAAAATTTACAATCCTTTCGAACCGGTACGCTGGTCTAGAGCGCAGAGACCTCCGCCTTACCGAGTAGTGATTCCACATCTACTCTACGAAAAACAGGTTTCAGAAACTCCTGTAAAAATTTATGGGCGATCCAACGGTCGGATCAAAAGTTATGGCCCTTTCGAACCGGTATGCTGGTCTCGAGCGCAGAGACCTCCGCCTCACCGAGTAGCGCTTCAACATCTACTGTAAGGACAACGGCGTCCGGAAACTCCTGTGAAAATTTGAAGAAAGTCCTGTAAAAATTTGAGGGCGATCCAAGGGCCGGATCAAAAGTTACGGCCCTTTCGAACCGGTACGCTGGTCTCGAGCGCAGAGACCTCCGCCTCACGGAGTAGCGATTCCGCATATACTGCAAGGAAATGGCCTCCGGAAAGTCCTGTAACAAACTGAGGAAACTCCTGTAAAAATTTGAGGGCGATCCAACGGTCGGATCAAAAGTTACGGCCCCTTGGAACCGGTAGCTGGTCTCGAGCGCAGAGACCTCCGCTCACCGAGTAGCGATTCAACATCTTCTGCAAAGAACACGGCGTCCGAAAACTCCTGTAAAAATTTGAGGGCGATCCAACGGTCGGATCAAAAGTTACGGCCCTTTCGAACCGGTACGCTGGTCTCGAGCGCAGAGACCTCCGCCTCACCGAGTAGCGCTTCAACATGTACTGTAAGGAAAACGGGTTCCAGAAACTATTGTAAAAAATTAAGGAAACTCCTGTAAAAATTTGAGGGCGATCCAACAGTCGGATCAAAAGTTACGGCCCTTTCGAACCGGTACGCTGGTCTCGAGCGCAGAGACCTCCGCCTCACCGAGTAGCGATTCCACATCTACTGCGAGGAAAACGGCATCCGGAAAGTACTGTAAAAAATTGAGGAAACTCCTCTAAACATTTGAGGGCGATCCAACGGACGGATCAAAAGTTACGGCCCTTTCGAACCGGTGCGTTGGTCTCGAGCGCAGAGACCTCCTCCTCACCGAGTAGCGTCTCAACGTCTACTGTAAGGACAACGGCGTCCGGAAACTCCTGTGAAATTTGGAAGAAACTCCTGTAAAAATTTGAGGGCGATCCAAGGGTCGGATCAAAAGTTAAGGCCCTTTCGAACCAGTACGCTGGTCTCGAGCGCAGAGACCTCCGCCTCACGGAGTAGCGATTCCACATCTACTGCATGGAAAATGGCGTCCGGAAACACCTATAAAAATTTTAAGGCGATCCAACTACAGTATCAAAAGTTACAGCCCTTTCGAACAGGTACGCTGGTCTCGAGCGCAGAGACCTCCGCTTCACCGAGTAGCGATTCCACATCTACTGCGAGGAACACGGCATCCGGAAACTCCTGTACAAATTTGAGGGCGATCCAACGGTCGGATCAAAAGTTACGGCCCCTTGGAACCAGTACGCTGGTCTCGATCGCAGAGACCCCCGCCTCACTGAGTAGCGATTCCACATCTACTGCGAGGAACACGGCCTCCGCAAACTCCTGTACAAATTTGAGGGCGATCCAACGGTCGGATCAAGTGTTACAGGCCTTTCGAACCGGTATGCTAGTCTCGAGTGCAGAGACCTCCGCCTCACCGAGTAGCGATTTTGCATCTACTGCAAGGAAACGGCATCCAAAAAGTCCTGTAACAAACTGAGGAAACTCCTGTAAAAATTTGAGGGCGATCCAACGGTCGGATCAAAAGTTACGGCCCTTTCGAACCGGTACGCTGGTCTCGAGCGCAGAGACCTCTGCCTCACCGAGTAGAGATTCCACATGTACTGCAAGGAAATTGGCGTCCGGAAACTCTTGTAAAAATTTGAGGGCGATCCAACGGTCGGATCAAAAGTTACGACCCTTTCGAACCGGTACGCTGGTCTCGAGCGCAGAGACCTCTGCCTCACTGAGTAGCGATTCCACATCTACTGTAAGGAACACGGCGTCCGGAAACTCCTGTACAAATTTGAGGGCAATCCAACGGTCGGATCAAAAGTTACGGCCCCTTGGAACCGGTACGCTGGTCTCGAGCGCAGAGACCTCCGCCTCACCGAGTAGCGATTCAACATCTTCTACAAGGAACACGGCGTCCGTAAACTCCAGTACAAATTTGAGGGCGATCCAACGGTCGGATCAAAAGTTACGGCCCTTTCGAACCGGTACGCTGGTCTCGAGCGTAGAGACCTCTGCCTCACCGAGTAGCGCTTCAACATCTACTGTAAGGAAAACGGGTTCCAGAAACTCTTCTAAAAAATTGAGGAAACTCCTGTAAAAATTTGAGGGCGATCCAAAGGTCGGATCAAAAGTTACGGCCCTTTCGAACCGGTATGCTGGTCTCGAGCGCAGAGACCTCCGCCTCACCGAGTAGCGATTCCACATCTACTGCGAGGAAAACGGCATCCGGAAAGTACTGTAAAAAATTGAGGAAACTCCTCTAAACATTTGAGGGCGATCCAACGGACGGATCAAAAGTTACGGCCCTTTCGAACCGCTACGCTGGTCTCGAGCGCAGAGACCTCCTCCTCACCGAGTAGCGCTGCAACATCTACTGTAAGGACAACGGCGTCCGGAAACTCCTGTGAAAATTTGAAGAAACTCCTGTAAAAATTTGAGGGCGATCCAAGGGCCGGATCAAAAGTTATGGCCCTTTCGAACCGGTACGCTGGTCTCGAGCGCAGAGACCTCCGCCTCACGGAGTAGCGATTCCACATCTACTGCATGGAAAACGGCGTCCGGAAACACCTGTAAAAATTTTAGGGCGATCCAACTACAGTATCAAAAGTTACAGCCCTTTCGAACCGGTACGCTGGTCTCGAGCGCAGAGACCTCCGCCTCACCGAGTAGCGATTCCACATCTACTGCGAGGAACACGGCGTCCGGAAAATCCTGTACAAATTTGAGGGCGATCCAACGGTCGGATCAAAAGTTACGGCCCCTTGGAACCGGTACGTTGGTCTCGAGCGCAGAGACCTCCGCCTCACTGAGTAGCGATTCCACATCTACTGCGAGGAACACGGCGTCCGCAAACTCCTGTAGAAATTTGAGGGCGATCCAACGGTTGGATCAAAAGTTACAGGCTTTCGAACAGGTATGCTGGTCTCGAGCGCAGAGACCTCCGCCTCACCGAGTAGCGCTTCAACATCTACTGTAAGGAAAACGGCTTCCAGAAACTCCTGTAAAAAATTGAGGAAACTCCTGTAAAAATTTGAGGGCGATCCAACGGTCGGATCAAAAGTTACAGCCCTTTCGAACCGGTACGCTGGTCTCGAGCGCAGAGACCTCCGCCTCACCGAGTAGCACTTCAACATCTACTGTAAGGAAAACGGCTTCCAGAAACTCCTGTAAAAAATTGAGGAAACTCCTGTAAAAATTTGAGGGCGATCCAACGGTCGGATCAAAAGTTACAGCCCTTTCGAACCGGTATGCTGGTCTCGAGCGCAGAGACCTCCGTCTCACCGAGTAGCGATTCCACATCTACTACAAGGAAAATCGCATCCGGAAACTCCTGTAAAAATTTGAGGTCGATCCAACGATCGGATCAAAAGTTACGGCCGTTTGGAACCGGTACGCTGGTCTCGAGCGCAGAAACCTCCGCCTCACCGAGTAGAGATTCCACATCTACTGCGAGGAAAACGGCGTCCGAAAACTCCTGTAAAAATTTGAGGGCGATCCAACTATCGGATCAAAAGTTACGGCACTTTCGAACCGGTACGCTGGTCTCGAGTGCAGAGACCCCCGCCTCACCGAGTAGCGATTCCGCATCTACTGCGAGGAAAACGGCATCCGAAAAGTCCTGTAACAAACTGATGAAACTCCTGTAAAAATTTGAGGGCGATCCAACGGTCGGATCAAAAGTTACGGCCCTTTCGAACCGGTACGCTGGTCTCGAACGCAGAGACCTCTGCCTCACCGAGTAGAGATTCCACATCTACTGCAAGGAAAACGGCGTCTGGAAACTCCTGTACAAATTTGAGGGCGATCCAACGGTCGGATCAAAAGTTACGGCCCCTTGGAATCGGTACGCTGGTCTCGAGCGCAGAAACCTCCGCCTCACCGAGTAGAGATTCCACATCTACTGCGAGGAAAACGGCGTCCGAAAACTCCTGTAAAAATTTGAGGGCGATCCAACTATCGGATCAAAAGTTACGGCACTTTCGAACCGGTACGATGGTCTCGAGTGCAGAGACCCCCGCCTCACCGAGTAGCGATTCCGCATCTACTGCGAGGAAAACGGCATCCGGAAAGTCCTGTAACAAACTGAGGAAACGCTTGTTAAAATTTGAGGGCGATCCAACGGTCGGATCAAAAGTTACAGCCCCTTGGAACCGGTACGCTGGTCTCGAGCGCAGAGACCTCGGCCTCACTGAGTAGCGATTCCACATCTACTGCGAGGAACACGGCGTCCGCAAACTCCTGTACAAATTTGAGGGCGATCCAACGGTCGGATCAAGTGTTACAGGCCTTTCGAACCGTTATGCTGGTCTCCAGTGCAGAGACCCCCGCCTCACCGAGTAGCGATTCCGCATCTACTGCAAGGAAACGGCATCCAGAAAGTCCTGTAACAAACTGAGGAAACTCCTGTAAAAATTTGAGGGCGATCCAATGGTCGGATCAAAAGTTACGGCCCTTTCGAACCGGTACGCTGGTCTCGAGCGCAGAGACCTCTGCCTCACCGAGTAGAGATTCCACATGTACTGCAAGGAAATCGGCGTCCGGAAACTCTTGTAAAATTTTGAGGGCGATCCAACAGTCGGATCAAAAATTACGGCCATTTCGAACCGGTACGCTGGTCACGAGCGCAGAGACCTCTGCCTCACCGAGTAGCGATTCCACATCTACTGTAAGGAACACGGCGTCCGGAAAATCCTGTACAAATTTGAGGGCGATCCAACGGTCGGATCAAAAGTTACGGCCCCTTGTAACCGGTACGCTGGTCTCGAGCGCAGAGACCTCCGTCTCACCGAGTAGCGATTCAACATCTTCTGCAAGGAACACGGCGTCCGTAAACTCCAGTACAAATTTGAGGGCGATCCAACGGTCGGATCAAAAGTTACGGCCCTTTCGAACCGGTACGCTGGTCTCGAGCGCAGAGACCTCTGCCTCACCGAGTAGCGATTCCACATCTACTGCAAGGAACACGGCGTCCGGAAACCCCTGTACAAATTTGAGGGCGATCCAACGGTCGGATCAAAAGTTACGGCCCCTTGGAACCGGTACGCTGGTCTCGAGCGCAGAGATCTTCACCTCACCAAGTAGCGATTCCACATCTACTGCAAGGATAACGGCGTCCGGAAACTCCTGTAAAAATTTGAGGAAACTCGTAAAAATTTGAGGGCGATCCAACGGTCGGATCAAAAGTTACGGCCCTTTCGAACCGGTACGCTGGTCTCGAGCGCAGAGACCTCCGTCTCACCGAGTAGCGATTCCACATCTACTGCAAGGAAAACGGCGTCCGAAAACTCCTGTAAAAATTTGAGGGCGATCTAACGGTCGGATCAAAAGTTACATCCCTTTCGAACCGGTACGCTGGTCTCGAGCGCAGAGACCTCCGCCTCACCGAGTACCGATTCCACATCTACTGCAAGGATAACGGCGTTCGGAAACTCCTGTAAAAATTTGAGGGCGATCCAACGGTCGGATCAAAAGTTACGGCCCTTTCGAACCGGTACGCTGGTCTCGAGCGCAGAGACCTCCGCCTCACCGAGTAGCGCTTCCACATCTACTGTAAGGACAACGGCTTCCGTAAACTCCTGTGAAAATTTGAAGAAACTCCTGTAAAAATTTGAGGGCGATCCAACGGTCGGATCAAAAGTTACGACCCTTTCGAACCGGTACGCTGGTCTCGAGCGCAGAGACCTCCTCCTCACCGAGTAGCGCCTCAACATCTACTGTAAGGACAACGGCGTCCGGAAACTCCTGTGAAATTTTGAAGAAACTTCTATAAAAATTTGAGGGCGATCCAAGGGTCGGATCAAAAGTTACGGCCCTTTCGAACCGGTACGCTGGTCTCGAGCGCGGAGACCTCCGCCTCACCGAGTAGCGATTCCACATCTACTCTACGCAAAACAGGTTTCGAAAACTCCTGTAAAATTTGTGGGCGATCCAACGGTCGGATCAAAAGTTACGACCCTTTCGAACCGGTACGCTGCTCTCGAGCGCAGAGACCTCCGCCTCACCGAGTAGCACTTCAACATCTACTGTAAGGAAAACGGCTTCCAGAAACTCCTGTAAAAAATTGAGGAAATTCTTGTAAAAATTTGAGGGCGATCCAACGGTCGGATCAAAAGTTACGGCCCTTTCGAACCGGTACGCTGGTCTCGAGTGCAGAGACCTCCGTCTCACCGAGTAGCGATTCCACAACTACTGCAAGGAAAACGGCGTTCGGAAACTCCTGTAAAAAGTTAAGGGCGATCCAACGGTCGGATCAAAAGTTAGGGCCCTTTCGAACCGGTACGCTGGTCTCGAGCCCTGAGACCTCCGCCTCACCGAGTAGCGATTCCACATCTACTCTACGGAAAACAAGTTTCGGAAACTGCTGTAAAAATTTATGGGCGATCCAACGGTCGGATCAAAAGTTATGGCCCTTTCGAACCGGTAGCCTAGTCTCGAGAGAAGAGACCTCCGCCTCACCGAGTAGCGATTCCACATCTACTGTGAGGAAAACGGCATCCCGAAACTTCTGTAAAAATTTAATGGCGATCCAACGTTCGGATCAAAAGTTACGGCCCATTCGAACGGGTACACTGGTCTCGAGCGCAGAGATCTTCACCTCACCAAGTAGCGATTCCACATCTACTGAAGGATAACGGCGTCCGGAAACTCCTGTAAAAATTTGAGGAAACTCTTGTAAAAATTTGAGGGCGATCCAACGGTCGGATCAAAAGTTACGGCGCTTTCGAACCGGTACGCTGGTCTCGAGCGCAGAGACCTCCGTCTCACCGAGTAGCGATTCCACATCTACTGCAAGGAAAACGGCGTCCGGAAACTCCTGTAAAAATTTGAGGGCGATCTAACGGTCGGATCAAAAGTTACATCCCTTTCGAACCGGTACGCCGGTCTCGAGCGCAGAGACCTCCGTCTCACCGAGTAGCGATTCCACAACTACTGCAAGGAAAACGGCGTCCGGAAACTCCTGTAAAAATTTAAGGGCGATCCAACGGTCGGATCAAAAGTTACGGCCCTTTCGAACCGGTACGCTGGTCTCGAGCCCTGAGACCTCCGCCTCACCGAGTAGCTATTCCACATCTACTCTACGGAAAACAAGTTTCGGAAACTGCTGTAAAAATTTGTGGGCGATCCAACGGTCGGATCAAAAGTTATGGCCCTTTCGAACCGGTAGCCTAGTCTCGAGAGAAGAGACCTCCGCCTCACCGAGTAGCGATTCCACATCTACTGTGATGAAAACGGCATCCCGAAACTTCTGTAAAAATTTAATGGCGATCCAACGTTCGGATCAAAAGTTACGGCCCATTCGAACGGGTACGCTGGTCTTGAGCGCAGAGATCTTCACCTCACCAAGTAGCGATTCCACATCTACTGTAAGGATAACGGCGTCCGGAAACTCCTGTAAAAATTTGAGGAAACTCTTGTAAAAATTTGAGGGCGATCCAACGGTCGGATCAAAAGTTACGGCCCTTTCGAACCGGTACGCTGGTCTCGAGCGCAGAGACCTCCGTCTCACCGAGTAGCGATTCCACATCTACTGCAAGGAAAACGGCGTCCGGAAACTCTTGTAAAAATTTGAGGGCGATCTAACGGTCGGATCAAAAGTTACATCCCTTTCGAACCGGTACGCTGGTCTCGAGCGCAGAGACCTCCGCCTCACCGAGTAACGATTCCACATCTACTGCAAGGATAACGGCGTCCGGAAACTCCTGTAAAAATTTGAGGGCGATCTAACGGTCGGATCAAAAGTTACGGCCCTTTCGAACCGGTACGCTGGTCTCGAGCTCAGAGACCTCTGCCTGACCGAGTAGGGATTCCACTTCTACTCTACGGAAAACAGGTTTCGAAAACTCTTGTAAAAATTTGTGGGCGATCCAACAGTTGGATCAAAAGTTACCGCCCTTTCGAACCGGTAACCTAGACTCGAGAGAAGAGACCTACGCCTCAGCGAGTAGCGATTCCACATCTACTGTTAGGAAAACGGCGTCCGGAAACTCCTTTTAATATTTGAAGGCGATCCAACGGTCGGATCACAAGTTACGGCCCTTTCGAACCGGTACGCTGGTCTCGAGCGCATAGACCTCTGCCTCACCAAGTAGCGATTACACATCTAGTGCAAGGAAAATGGTGTCTGGAAACTCCTGTAAAAATTTTAGGAAGATCCAACTATCGGATCAAAAGTTACGACCCTTTCGAACCGGTACGCTGGTCTCGAGCGCAGAGACCTCCGCCTCATCGAGTAGGGATTCCACATATACTGCCAGGAAAACGGCGTCCGGAAACTCCTGTAAAAATTTGAGGGCGATGATTAGTACTTAAAAGTGCATTTTTATCAAGGTTTTATATCATCATTTTGCACTTGAAGTATCAATAACTCCTTAACTAAAGCATGTTTTATAATAACGTATCTAATATATTAAGATACCTTT
>Ga0325402_1004359_pt1 | contig 13022 bp, 6 predicted proteins | sample PopdelMetagenome_22_FD_207212 | JGI IMG/M metagenome (GOLD analysis project Ga0325402, IMG submission 207212) | Populus deltoides microbial communities from Bellville, Georgia, United States - Xylem-PdKOR-R3 | ecosystem: Host-associated > Plants > Phyllosphere > Stem > Wood/Secondary xylem... | reverse complement strand
TAGGAGAAGCAGATTTTCTGTTTTAAGAAATTGATTAAAAAATATCTCTATTTTAAATATTTTTAAAAAATCATTTTTGAAAAGTTTTATGTACCAACACCCTATATTCTTGTGAGAGTAAAGCGACGCCGAAGGAAGTTTTGAAAAACCAATATTATGTAATAACTTTCTCCGAACGCCAATTGGGGCGTAGCTACATCCACTGTCATGAACTGATTGCATCTCTCTCTCTCTCTCTCCTTTTATTTTAACGAAAAGACAAAGCTTAACAATTAGTAGTGTAGCATTTGAACATGGTCCATGGATTGGAGATCTGTCACTAATCGGTTGGGTACTTGGGTTTACAGCCTGAATTTGTTCCGACTTTAATGTGGCAAGGCCATTGATGCCTCTTTATCGAGCTTCTTTTGATGTCGTCTATCGAATCTCCTTTAAGAACTTAATGATTCTCTCTTTAAAACCCTTTTTCTTTTTCTCATGGGAACAGGGGCTTGTTATCAGCTTTTGGAGACTCGGATGCTTTTTACTTGCCATGGATTACTTTTGGTGACTTGAGAAAAAGTTGCGACCTTTAGGGATTTTTGTGTTCGGTGAAGGACTGGAGAGAATTTTATTAGGTGGAGGCCCCCTTTCATAATTTCGAATGGGCAAATCCTGGTGCCTCGGAACCTTAATCTCAGCCCCCTTTTTCATGGTAATTACCTTGAATTTCCCAGGAACTTACCGATGGCTCGAATGTTTGCCTTCAGTTAACCATACAAGCTCATCATGAGCTATATTTTACGGGTACTTGAAAGTTTCCCTTGGATTTAGTGCAATTATATACATCCGAACTGATTTCACAAAAGTTTAACTTGCGCTAAAAAGAATCGAAACACAACCAGATCCATAAAAGAATACATTTTTTTTTTTGTTTTTTGTTTTACAAGATGTTTTTGAATTACTTTCGTGTGTTAAGATTAAGTTTACTTTTTTGATAATATTTTGAAGTTGTCTCTGTTTTGTTTACAAGTGTGAATTGGATTTTATGAGGTTAAAGAACGAAAACGAAGAGATGATTTTTTTTTTCTCTTGAACATAAGGAGCTTTATTATGACTGTTTTACATGAAAAATAAAGGAAAGAAAATTATAATTTAAATAAAACATTAGCTTTATTCAGGCATAGAGGAATTTATCATATAAAGAGGAAGCGAGTGGGGGCATGAAACTAAAGCCAACGAGGGGTTATTATCCACAAGTTTCTAAAATCTTCCAGATGAAAGAGATTTCTATTAACAAGTGTCGATGAGGTAGGGCCTTCTCTCTTTATATCCATTGGCAGATAAGTAGTCTAATCCATGCGGGGAAACCCCATGAAAACGACACTGCTTTCATATACACTAGCCCCACCCACTACCGGAGCTGCTGATCTTCGCAAATCCTTGATCTGGAAAGCCTAGAGGCGGTGCCGCCTGTGACCATTCCTTGCCCCAGATTTGGATGTCTGTAACGTCTCTACAGTGGATTACTCAAATATGATTGGTAGTTCCATAAAGCTTTAACTGTTTAGACCTAACCACGATACAAGAGGTTGTGCAATCACTCACTCGACTGTGATTTATGGTATGATGGTCCTCCAAGAATTATTGAGGCTTCAACATAAATAGATGGCGTATGATATGATCATGCATGCTGTTGAGGTCTTTTTTGGTGGGTATGCAGCTGGTTTTGAATGTCGATCCCATATATATGGGTAATATCCACGAATATGCGGGATTAGTTCTGGCATAAATAGCTTGTAATTTCAACCTGGTTAATTGAAGAGATCATAGGCTATGTTCTGATGTGAGAAAACTGACAGTAAAAAGGAAAAGAAGAAGCACTAACATGTGGCAAATCGGCCTAGAAGAAGTAATTAAGAACATACACGCAAGGGACATTCTTGAAGACTTGAAAAAAATCAATGTGCTGATTATCTAGCTTGTATGGGACCTGCTTCTGAGAGTCCTCTCCATACCTCGCAGGACATGAAGGAGATCAATTTGCTGATTATGTAGCTTGTATGGAATCCACCGAGAATTCTCTCCAGATTTGAGATATTCGGACCAGCTTATGTTTATCTTACTAATTTTACGGGTCCTAAAATTAACGAACAGTATTAACATCAATTAATAACAATTGTACTAATTGATGCCGGTAGAGTTTTCAAGCAATTGCCATTAAAATGCAATCTGTTGTAGCAGTTATCTTGCTGTGTACCGATCGAAGTAAACATTGTTTCTGGACAAGTTCAAAAGAAGCATGCAAAAAAATGCTTCTCCAGTAATTAGCTTTTACATTGTTTACATAAATCAACTGGAAAACATGTTTTTTACCCGGCATTTTTACCTTTAATTATGCAGAGGTTAATTGAAAGAACACGGACACTCTTCATCGCTAATAATTTTTTTTGGTTAATAGTCAAAATTTTATTAAAATAAAGACTAGAAAGATAATATCATAACTTACATCAGACATCGCTAATATTTTACCGACTAATCAAACAAATTATCAAAATAATCAGCCTAACCAATCCCCAAATCAACCACTCAATTACAATTACAAAGTTTGGCTCGAGGCTGGATGTCTTCTTGCCAAGAGAACAGAGAGGGCCATAACTTTGGTGAGCAGCCTAAACAAGCTTCGTGCCCTAGTGATTATAAAAATGGCCATCTGCCAGTAACTACTTGAACCATTATAGGAGCAGCAAACGTCACAATTTACTAGCACCGCTGCCTTACCTTCTCCCAAGACGACCCCATTTGCTGGCTTACCAAGTTATTTAGCTTTCAATAAAGTTTTTTAAAATATTTTTTATTTAAAAATATATTAAAATAATATTTTTTTATTTTTAAAAAAATATTTTTGATACTAACACATCAATTAAAATGATTTAAAAACATTAAAAAAATATAAATTTAAAATAAAAAATCTCAAAAGCAAACAGGTGCTTAGTCAATCCATGTATCTCCCTACCTTACCTCCATGATATAATAAACTAACTCTCTATATAATTAATGCCTCTTACAGTATGATATTTGCATATGTCAACTTGCATCAGCAAACACATGCTTAGTTTATTTTCCGCATAGATAATGTAGGCAAGCTTTTTATATAATATTTCGGGCTGTTGCTTTGTAAACTTATTGGATTGATAGCAACGCAAGGTGGTATACCTTACAGTGAATATATATTTAAGATTCCTATATATATATATATATATATATATATATGTGTGTGTTGTTGTTGATGAAGATGATCAATCCACCACACACTCAGCTATCAATTTTTGAAATGATAAATATATCAATTTAATCTCTAATGAAACATCAGTGTCTATATCAATGTGATTAAAGTTTACTTGTAGGTTATTATGGTGTAAGGCTGTCGGCCTCATTTACACACTCGCGAAATTGCTGCCTCGCACTTCGCATTTTTGTCTACATTGCCTTTAAAGCTCATCCAAAATTCATTTCGGTTTTCTCAAATTGTCAATGTCATTCAACCATCAAGGCTAAGTCTTACGCTTGATCGATTTTTCACTATTTTAGATATATATACTTCTTATTGCGCAGATCATAGTACTTGATCTTGTTTCCTAATCCAATTTTTTTCTTTTTTTTAGCTCTAGTTTGTGAATTTTTCACTGATATTTTTTTAAGAAAAACCACGAGGGCATGTGCATTTTGAATGGTCCACGGCATACTTTATTAATCTTCATGTAATAAAGCATAATTGATATCTTATTTATTTTTAAAGTTATTGTTAAATAAGACTTTTAACCATTGCTCAAATAATTCTTAGCTTAAACAGGCTCTGAGACTACTGCAAGTGTCGTCTATGCTGGAGGGTCAAGTGACGAAAATTCTATTGACTTTACGAGAAAATTAACCCAAATCCATGGCCTTATATAGATTTATCGTCCATGTTAAAGGGGGACTGCATCATTTATTTTTCCCTGATAAGGACATTATAATACCTTTATTATCCCCAGAAAAATAACAACAACAACAATAACCCCTTTGTTTGTATCAATCACATCAAATTAAGTTGGTGTCACAGAAATAAACTATAAAGATATGATTTACAACAGAGATGACGACTGATGAAGAAGGCATAAAAGGTATTTTAAAAGGAAAGGTAAACATGAAATGACTGGTTTTTTTTTTTTGTTTGGTCTCCAGAATCAAAACCCACTTCTCTCATCTGCGACTTGAGTTGTTGGATTCTTGTTTTAGGTTTCTTCTTTTCCTCGAGCAAAGCCAAATCAGCATCATTCCTACCCTTTATCTGTTCCATAGCAATAGCAATAGCAATAGCAATAGGGTTTAGGTGACTGTTCGGAAATAACTCGCCTGCTTCCAACTGTTTCACGATTTTAGTTTGATAGCGATGCTATTTTCATGTCTTGAGGATTGAACTAGTCTGAGTTGATAGAATATTGGGCCACTCTAGCGTCTAAACTAAGAGTGTCGGACCCATCTACGATTACGCCAAGATGGGAAATATGAAAATATATATATATATATATATATATCAAAAATGTAATTTTTATAATCTGAAAATGGCTGTTTGTTTGTTTTTCTTTAATAATAAAAAAACCCTATTTGTAAGATATGAAATATCCCAAAGGGTGAATACACACACACACACCTGTGTGTGTGTTTATATATTTTTTTTGACATTGCTTAAGAGGGTACCTATGTATCTGTCATCGTCGTTGATGGAAATCATTAAATATTGGAGGGGATGTTTCTTTAATAAATCAACTGTGAAATAGTTAAGTCTTTCAAAGTCACTAGTACTCTATGATTTTAAGTGAAGTAGGTGATGTCCAGTAGTCTCTCAAGTCACCTGATGGAGCGGCGATTGAGATAAGAGGTAATTATGAACAGCAATATATAAAAATTTAAATTTTTACATGAATTTTTAAAGGTTTATTTTTATAATATATAACTCCTACAGCGCTGGCTGCAAGGACCATTATATATTAAGATATTGAAATTCTTGCACTGGGACTCAGTTTGGATGGTTTGTTATTTTCCTTGTCTGGTTCGGATTTCCTTCCGGATTTTACGGTTATTTCCTTAGTATTTTTAGTTTTTTATTTCATAATTGATGTAGGTTTTCTAGTCTATTTAAGATTTTATAAACCTTTTTAAAAATATACTTCATTAGTATTATATTTAGAAATAATAAAATTTTGAATTTAAGCTTCATATTTACATTCCTTATCGTTATTAAATATTTGTGTTTCGTGTTTGAAGTTGTCTTTACAAACACAAAACACAAATATTTTATCAAAAAAATTTTAAACAGTATTATTCCATCAATTTCTTATGTTTATCATGCTAATTACCTAATTTATCTGGAAATGAAGCAAAGAAATCAACTATAGATTGCTTGAGTTATGCACTTCAAAAAAAATTCAGTTAAAAGTATCCTAGAATTATCGTACCCACTATTCAATATTAAATCGGTTCATAAATGATTTTAAAAGCGCATCCCCACCATGACCTGATATATTAAGTGAAATTTAATAATTGTTTCTTGAACATTGACTCCAATTTTTGAACCCAAAAAAATTAAAAAGGGAACAAACTTTCTTAATTATCAAATTATTCATTTGATTTTTTTTTTTTTTAATTCCATGTCTAAATCAGTCTTCAATCATGGTTTAGAAACAATAAATTAGAACGTTCGGAAGTAAAAGAATTGCTCCTCTTAAAGGAAAAAAGCTTCCAGGGATCCATCTATATGTTCTTTCTTAGCTTAGCTTGAATGATTTTACTTTCACTGCACTAACAGGATCATCTGATTAGTTACTCTTTTAACTTTTGAAACTAGAGTGACCATTCCTATCATTTTTCAAAATTAAAGGGACTAATTTATAATTTACTCGAGTTCAAGATGATAAACACGAGAATCTCAAATGGGCTTCTAGCAAACCAGGCCCCAGAAGTTCTGACTGTTGAGACAGATGATATTAAGAGCGACCCTACGCTACTTCAATTCCGAACGTCAAAAATCCAACCCTTTTTACTATTTTTCTAAAGCTGAATTACAGAGAGGCAGCTTGAAGGTTTCTTTGGACAAAAATTGTTTTTCCTGGTTACATGGAGTGGGTGACAAGAAAATACTTGAACGGAGACGAGAATTGGAGACTGTCAAGGAGAAACGGCACCATAATGATTCAATGGTAACCTTAAACCTAGCGAGGTCCTATGAAATCCTTGCAATTCTCTCTGCTTAAAACAACTCTATACACTGGGATAGTTCAGCAAAAGCTATAGATATGAATTCCTCCTCCTTTGAGTCCTTTTTATCGCTAAGACATTTTATTTCAACACACGAACCAAAAAGAAAAGGCAAGAGGAGAGAACAGGAATCATATTGCTCTATGAACTGAGAGGCAAAAGAAATGCACAATGCTAGTTCCATGATAGCTCAAACACCCATAACTTTTTCGACTCCAGCTCCTTTCCTTTCGGGGCCCATCACCTCCAAACAAGTCCGCCAGTTATATAAAACAACTCCTATGGCCATTCATAACCGTGACTCACAAAGTGGGCACCATCTAACACTACCACAGCAATATAGGCATCTTCTCAAGAAATATGTGCAATACTAATAACATACCTTTTCGGTTTTTATCAATCTCATTGAGCCAACCCGAGACGATTTCTGAAAGGCCTGCCTAAACATAAAACAAATGGTGATCATACGTAGAAAACACACACACATATCTTCAGCCTGGAGTCATCAATAAATATATAACAAGAAATTCAGTATGCTTGGAGATATAAAATGGAAAGATAAATAGGTGTGAACAGATACAAAGCAATAACTGGATAGCATAAACAAATCTGGTAACAACTTCTGTTGACCTTGTTTTCTCTAAGCATTTATCGGAACTAAGAGTCAAGCTGAAAAAACAACATAAGCAATCTGGACTACACTGGTTATATAAAACCACACAACAATATATGAGAAAATATAGCTCTGCTTCCATTGGTACACTTAGAAACATGTCAAAACAAAGTCACTGGGTAAAATTGTGATCACCTGCCAAAAAAATCAAAGCTGCTAGCATGGAGTGATCCACCAAACCTTATTGCTGAATGGGTGGATGTGTCCTTGAATCAGGCACAAAGCCAGTGAAAGCAGGGATGATTTGATGACTACCCTCAGATTCCTTTATAGCAATTAGAATTTTCTAGCAGCAACCAAATTGCCGAACCTCTAAAAATGGACATAGAAATTACTAGATGACCCAACCTAGAAGAAGGGCTGAGGTGGCGATTGCAATCTAACCTAAAATCTAAGGGACAATCAGAACTTGGATGGACTGTAATATGTCCGAGACAGCAATGACAAGGTCACCTGATTTGATCATTCCCCTAGCCTTGAGCAATGAGAAGGTTTTATTAAGGTTGCCTTCCATATCATCAGAGAAACTCAGGCGGAAAGGTATCAGGCCCCACTGTAGATTCAGGCGTCTCCTTACAGATGTTGTGCTTGTGAAAGCAAAGATTGGGCAATCAGGTCTGCAGCGTGACAAGAGAGAAGCCATGTGGCCTGTCTTCGTGTAGACAAAAAGTGCATCCACTCCCAAATTGTTAGCTGCAAAATGCCAACCATACCACATAATCCATGTAAAATTTAATGAACACATACATGTACACAAACAAAAATAAAGTGGCACTTCAAAGAAAGGTGACAAGGGGAGGGGGGGTTTAGAATCTAGTTACTGGAGAGGCTGGTCACTCTGACAACCACCACCAATAAAGTAAGCAAGTCATTAGAACCAAACCAAGCAAGATGAAATGAAAAGGAGATGCTTGGTTGAACCAATGTAATTAGATGACTTGCTACAACTTAGAACTGTATGACGACAATGGTCAGAAAAAGGTAACTCAATTTGAAGGCAATAAGAAAAAATGAAAGAAGAGAAAAACAGGAAACAATAGCAATTACTGATCATGCAGTAGGATGAAGAAGAAAGATTTCAAACAATATGCAAGACATAATTATCAAAATCCCCCTTTGAACACCAGTGACATGTATATATATAAAAGCATTCGTGACCTTAATTTGGGAGTTTGGACAACTTCTAGAAATGTTGCTCGTCAATAAAATACAACAGTATATTCTAAATAGCTGGTGTAATTTTTCAATCAAAATATGATGGGTGCATTTTCTTCATTTTTCACTTTTCTTTACCTCTGGTGTTCATATTCAACACACAAAAAAAAGGGTTTACTCAATGAATGAAACCCCTGAAAGTATTTTAAAATCGGTTTCTGTGGAGGCCTCATTTTACAACTAGTTGAATCAGAAAATGCCTCTTATGCTAAAATAAATTCATTAGCATATGTCTAGAAGACTAGAACCAAAGTGTGCATACCCATCTTGGCAGCAGAAATGCAAATCTCTTCAGAAATACTGTCAGAAAATGAGGATCCTACAACAGGGAGTTCCATAGCTTCATGGCATTTCTCTTCTCTCCACCACTTCTCAATTCTCACACTGACATTCCTCAGAACAGCCAATGCCTTTTCTGGGTATTGGCCCATGGCTGACTCACCAGATAGCATCAACGCATCTGCCCTTTGCCTAACTGCTTCAGAAACATCAGCTACCTCAGCCCTGGTAGGTGTGGGGTATTCAATCATAGATTCAAGCAGCTGAGAAGCGACAATGACTGGCTTATTTAGCTGCCTACAAATTTGAACAATATTTTGCTGGGCCGATGGGACCTGTTCTAATGGTATCTGAGCACCTAGATCTCCTCTGGCTACCATTGCTCCATCTGATGCTTGAATGATCTCCTCCAAGTTCTTTAATGAGTCAATACTCTCTATCTTTGCAATGACAGCTATATCACTGCATCAGGATTAAAAATCAGTGCCGGTCCAGAAAATTGGCAACTATGCCAACCATTTTATTAATGAAGGCAAACACTATAAAAAAAGCACATGCAACATATGTTATTTTCAACATGACAGTAACTCAGCTTCATGTTGCAACTTTCAATGGTAACATAAACTAATCTAGTATTTGAAATCTAAAGATACCAGACACAATAAAGAAATCAAGACAAACTCAGTCCACCAAAAACCCAGATAAATGAAATACTGGATGTCCAGATAATGACAAAAAAGAACTTCCAAGTATTGCAGCAGGTAACAAAGAGTCCAGCCTTGTTCAGATTGGGGGACTGGCTAAGATGAGATTCAATCATAAGAGTGGAAAGCATTACATATTTTAATTTGATATGCTTACCTATCTCGAGACCGTGCAGCTATGTAGCTTTTAAGATGAGTAATCACTTCAGCAGACTTGACAAAGGATATTGCAATGAAGTCAACGCCCTCTGCAATCCCAAAATCAATATCCAACCAATCCTGAAAAATATATATAGAAAAAAATGGTGATGAAATCAGATGAACATTTTCAACTTTGCAGAAAAAGGTACAGTAGAAACGGGTGGTGCAGCACTAACAGTAGAAAAATAGAGGCACCAACCTTCGAGGAAATTGTGGGGAGCATAGCATTGCGTTCTCGTACTAGACTTCCGTCCCTCCAGAAAGTCACATTAGCTCGTGGTAGCATCAGTCCAGGATCAGTACACCTACACTTGACATCAGGACCAATTATCTCCATCACCTCAAACCTCACCATTCCACCATCAACAAGGAGTTCATCCCCAACTTTCACATCTGTTGATCATCAGATATGGGATTGAGTTACAGCTAAAGATTGGTAGTTTCTTGCAAAAACAAATAGTAATATTTTTTCTTCAAACAACGATAGCATTAAGAAAATTACCCTCAGCAAAACCATCATAATTCACATTGACAGTGCGTTCTGGTCGATTCGAATCAAATGCTCGCACACTAAAAGTCCAAATTTCACCATCCTGCACACACACGCACGTCCAACAACTCGATACTATTACCTCCAAATCTTACGAAATTTTGCAAAAATGACTCCAAATCTTAATGTACACTTTGAACAACTCCAACAACCAAATCACTTTGCGCATTATCTAATAATTTAATCAATCATGTTCAGCTTAAAAAAGTTAGCCTCGTTCTTCAATTGAATTAGAATAACATTCATAACAACATCCAAGAAAAAGGGAGGAAATCACATAGTTTTACTGACTTATCCAAAATCTCAATGTTACCTCAGCTTTAGCAGAGGATGCACCACCGAGATCACCCATATGAATCTCACTACCTTCAGTATCCATCATAATAGCAACAGCAAAACCTTTCTCTTCATTCAATCTCCTCACTCTCTCAATCACTCTCCTATGCCACTCACGCGTCCCATGACACATGTTAATTCGTGCAACATTCATTCCTCCAACAGCCAGCGCCTCCAGTTCTTCAAATCCACACGTCGCTGGCCCGATCGTGCACACAAGTTTTGTCCTCCTCGTGCTCCTGAACCCGTTCTCCTTCAATTCCGCCTCCGTCACCGCATCTACCTCGATCGAGCTCGAGTCGGAGATAATTGATTTTGACGGCGGTGTATCATAGTCCTGCGGTGTAGCGGATAATATACCGCTTGCTCCGGTTCCGTTGTTGGAGATTAGGACTTGCGGAGACGTGCTGGAGTTGGGATCTGATGACGTGGAGGCTTTGATTGAGATGAGTTTCGGAGAGAAGGTGGTGGCCGGGAACCGGCGATTGCTGGAGGGTTTGGGGTAAGGTTGTTTGGGGAAAGTGAGGTTAGAGGGAGTGAAGATGTGTAATGACCGAGACATGGTTACCGGGAAAATGTGGTCAGGTGATGACGGGGAGGGAAGGAGGGTTTGGGGATTGGTTAATGAGGAAGAAGGGGGTTTTATTAAAGATAGGGAAAGGGGGGCGGATGTAACGAGGAGAGTGCAGTGAGAAAGAGCTTTGTAGAAGTCGCCTAGTGAGCAGGGCAGGAAGGGGACAGAACGAGTGACTGTTGCCAAACATGATTTGTACTCTTTGCTTTTATTTCTAGGAACGAGCTTTGAAACACGAGCCAAACTATATTTTTAAAAAAATTAATTTGTTTTTATATGTTTTAGATATGATCCAATCTTTTAAAATTAATTTTAAAAAAATAACTACCATTATATTTTCAAATGACTTAGCTGCAGAGAGAGTTTGGTCAGGGTTTATTAAAATAATAATTGTTATTTTTTAAAATATTTTTTTATATAAAAATATATTTAAATATTATTTTTTTATTTTTTAAAAATTATTTTTAATTAATACATAAAAAAATAATAATTTTAAATAAAAAATAAAATTGAAAATATATCCAACCCTATTTAAAACGTAATGCCAAACAAAATCTTCAAGTGAAATGGTGCTGTTTATATTTTATTTTAATTATAAATTTAAAAATATTTTGATAATTAATTAGAATTGCAGTTTTATATAATTTTCATTAAAAAAAAATCAAATCTTAATTAAAAGAAATAATTTATAATTTTTTTTATTCTATCATAGTAAATGTACACCAAGTTTGATCAATTAGTTGGGTGGATGGGATTGTATTTTGGTCCCACTTGATACTTTAGTTGCAGGGAGCGCTGGAAGTACTCCCAGCATATTCTTCGAAGCCTATAGTATCCAGCACAGGGTAAATAAAATGGACAGTTAGGATGATTTATTTTCTTAGTTTTCTATTTTTTTTTTTAAGTGACTGTTCAGTCATCAGTGGAAGCTAAGATGATAAAAACCAAGGTCCACCTGGTATCGTCACTGCTTATATTTTTTACCCTTTTTTTTTAATTTTGAAAACAACGGAAATAAAGAATAACGTTTCAAACTTGTAAATGGAGACATCAAAAATAAATGATAGTTATAACTTAATTCATGTAGTTTTTCAAACTAAATTAATCTATTATGTGGTATTAAAAATAATAGATCTCTGTCGTTTTGACCGCTAGCTAGACATCGTTACCATACAGGGTAACCTACTCTTTTCCTTTTCCTTCCTTTTCTTTTGCTGTATTTTCTTGTCTTTATTGTTCTGCAAAATCAACAATGAAAAGTAAATTAATTCATTTTTTACTGTTCACGTTGCATGTGAATAGTGGAGAGCGTCTTCACTGTTCCTCAAACTTGAATGCATTAAACTGGATTCAACCCAGTAAAATAAAAAAAATCTAAAAAATCCTTTCCTAAAAAATATGATTTTATGACATATTTTTCCATTAATTTTGCATAATCCAAAAAAAATAGATATCGTAACCAGTTTATGATTATCTATTAGGGTTTGACCAAAATATCAGAAATTTTTTTCCAATCTTTTTTCTAGTATCTAGACGTAGACTTTAATATTTGTGGGGTGAAAAATTACATAATAAAGTACACCCTCAGATATTGTATTTTATTCGAAAAACAACGGTGTTAATAGTAGTAATTAAATTTACAATATTTTAATTAAAAACCATCAATATTATTAGCACTGTTGTTTTTTCTCTTGAAAATATTATGTTATGTTTTAAAAATGTATGTGGTTTAAAAAATATCAAATTAATATTATTTTTTTAATATGTTAATGTTAAGAATAAAATAAAAAAATTAATTTTGTTTAGTATTTTTAAGCAAAAAATATTTTTAAAAAGCATTATACATCATAACACCAAATACACACTAAATTAAAATAATTGGGATCCATGATGAATTCACTATGCACCTAAACACATATAACTACTCACCGTAACAATGTAATTGCTATTTTATACTTTAAACAAAAAATAAATGAAACTGCTACTGGGGTAAGAAGGTCTTTACATTAGGATCTATTTGTTGTTTTAGGATTAACTGGGGATAATTTGGTCTTATTACAATTTAAATACACAGTACAGAGACTCTATTACCCTTGAAAGTAAAACTTTTTATAAGAGTTGATTAGGGACAGTTTAGCTTTTTTTACATCTTAAAAGCACAATGTAAAGACTGTATAATCATTTAAACAATATTTTCCAAATTGCCATTCAAAG
>Ga0325402_1004358_pt1 | contig 13023 bp, 8 predicted proteins | sample PopdelMetagenome_22_FD_207212 | JGI IMG/M metagenome (GOLD analysis project Ga0325402, IMG submission 207212) | Populus deltoides microbial communities from Bellville, Georgia, United States - Xylem-PdKOR-R3 | ecosystem: Host-associated > Plants > Phyllosphere > Stem > Wood/Secondary xylem... | reverse complement strand
CTTCGAGTTACTTTCTGCTAAGCTTTCTTATTATGTTGCAAGAATTTATCGCAGTACTCTACAACTTAAGTGAGTGTTTCGAAATTACGATCCAAATGGTAATTTGCTTCCAAATCTAATATGCTCAAAAACAGTTTAGCCTTAAGTGTCCCATGATAATTAGAGGCAGCCTCGCTCTTACACCTCCGAAAGAGACGTGTGTATACTGTACAGGACTCAGTTTCCGCTAAGCATTAAGCACTCTCACCAAACTAACGTACTAAAGCTTTTCAATGCTCACCTCCGAAAGAATTCTCTCCCCCTCGCACAAAATCACAAACATACGCACAGAGACACACCGTTACTAAATTTATTGGATTCAGATAGGTAAATTAAGTTTCAGATCATTAGATTTTTTTTTTTGTTCCCTTTTCTTGTTTTTTCTATTTTTTTTTTACTTTTAGCACTGCCTACGAAATTTACAAGGCACCAAACCTCCCAATTTTACCCTGACTCAATCAAATTGAACCGTCCCCCACTCCAAACTCGAGCTTGTGAACAACCTCTTGGTAAGGAAACTACATTCAATTCACCACCAAGGAAACAAATTCTATCTGCATTTTCGTTTCTCATCGCCCATCTGAATTTTCTTCATAACAAGTATCATCAGATGTACAAAATCTTAGGTGGGTGTGGATTATGATCCCCTCCATGAGAGGGGTTACAAATTAATGAACATTGTCGAGCCTATAATCTAGGAGGATTTGTGGAGATGAAGCTAAGGAAACAAACTGATGACATAGGACAAAGAAAATGGAGGAAGCTAAAAGGAATCAGTCTTTGAAGAAGATAGGACAGCAGAATCAACATGGGTCTCCCAAATAGAAAGGCCAGACAATAATTTCAACCACGCATTTGATCTTGAACTAGAAGACCATTCAGAAGCGGGCACTCCACGTCCCCATTCCTCGAGAACATCCTATCTTGATGGCGTCCTCTGCCACCAAACAATCAAACATAGGTTCAAAGGTTGAAAATATACCATGCTAAAAAATCATATCGATGTAGCATTACTTTTGAAATAGCGCGAAACATTATGGAGGAAAAACAGATGGTGTACTCACGAACGAGATAATTGCATAAAAAACGACACATCATTCATAGATCATTCTTCTTCAGTGTTCCAAAAGATAAATACATGAGAAAAAGAAAAAGAAAAAAAAACACAATATCAGAGGACAAGTACTCGTGTCTAGCAAGCAAACACATATGAAAGGCACAATTTCCTAGAATAAAAAGGCTTAGCTTTTGTCTACAAGAATTAGACGGGGTTTGATTTGAAAAGTTTTTTTTGAAGAATTTGAATTTTTTTTTAAATTAATATGTTTTTAATATTTTTAAATTATTTTAATATATTAATCTTAAAAATAATTTTTAAAAAATAAAAAAAACATTATCCACGTACTTTTCCTAAACCATTTTTAGAATAAACATGTTACACACGAGATTACGAAAATCACAGTCACTCTTGAAAACTTGAAGCCACCTCAAACTTAGATGATATTTTGTAGAGCCAAGAGGGCCTTCTTTACCTAAAGCAATTAAGGCCACCTCCCACAGAATCAATGCTTCGAAATATCTACAAATTAAAAGAGTATCCCTCAAAATCAAGGCAGAGCGAAAACCTCAGGAAAAAAAAAAAAAACTTCTTCCCAAAAGCATTATCGCACCTTTCCAATCAAAGTTCTGAAGAGTAGAACACCATGAATATCAAGTCCTGCATACGTAATGGAAATGAGCATTAGTAGACATGACAGTTGAAAAGGGCTCAGCACTAGTAGACACCTTAAATGTCTTGCACTTAAAGCCACTAGGATCAACAATCTTCCTTTTCTGTTTCTTTCCATTCATGTCACTTTAATCCTCGTCACCTTCATCACTACTATAAAAAGTTTCATTGCCTTCAACTTCAACATTAAGGTCATCTTTATTACTATTTGACTTCCATTAATTTTATTTGTCTATTACACCATTCAATATTTGACCAAAACAAGAATCTTCTTGTAAACTATCAATCCATTCATCTTTATTTATATTCGAGAACTCAAATATTTCTTCTTCCGAAGAAAAAATATAATCCTCATTATTTTAACTAGAATTATTATTCTAGTAATTTTTTTTTACATTCAGCATCATGCTCTTCACTTTCCATATTATAATTTGAACTACCCACACCAGCATCCACACCTTCACTGCAGCTACAAGCACCAGCATTAAAATCTATGCCATAACTTTTGTCATCCCTATCAATACCCACAGTCGTAGTTGCACCCTTACCATCACTATATTTAGCTAAATCCAAACCTTCTTCCCCAATAATCAATATAACTTTATTACCATCTTCGTCAGGAAATTATTTTATTCTTGCAGTTGGTTTTTCTGTATAACACTTATGCATTTTGATTTATAGTGGAGCACCATTAGGATCAAGATCAACAGGATCCATATAAATGTGGATTTCTTCTTCTGCTTTGACTTCATGTATATTCAATATCTACATTATCGATGGATCATCAACTATTTTATTATCCCTGTCATTCCTTATATGCAAGTCAACGTCATAAACTTGCTTGTAAATGAACAGCAAGTTTATATAAAACATGTACTAAGAGAAGCAATTGCTCATGACCTATGAAGCAATTCCATGATATACAATAATATCGGGCATTTTATTTCCTACACAGTCATACACTAATTAAATATGTTATAGTAAAATAACACAAAATTACTCATTAAATGAATAGTAACTTTAATTTTTAAATTGAAGATTTATTAGGTTTTCAAGAAAACAATAGGGTTCCATTTAATTTTATGCTTTTTTTGATTAAATAGAGTAAAATAAACAATATTCTGTAGAAATAACAATAATTAAACCATCACTAAATCTACTAACTTAATTATTGAAGTCTGATAGAAAACAAGTGAAATGATATATATATATATACATCCTAATGTGTCGAGAACAACAGCAATTTCACAATTGTTGACACCAACAGATACCAAGATACAAAAATCAACTACAAAGCATCTAAACTTTGATTTTGTAGAATTAAAGGTTCAATCGAACTTGGATTTTGTAGAATTTTGTAGAGAGATTTTGTTTAGAAATTGTATGCAAAGAAAGAGAAAAGGTGGGTTAATGTTTGCGGGTTCGTGGATATAAATATATATTTACATGAGAGAAATTTTAGTATTTTGAATGATTTGAAAATTTTTATTGACTAAAGATATTTTCTGTAATTTACAAAATAATGGAGACAAAGCGTAATTTTAACTTAACTATAAGATGATGGATTAATTTTCAGTAATTAAAATCAGAAAGAAAAAAAGAAAAAACCTGCTTTTCTCTGTAAACTTCATTCTCAATAACTTCATAGTCAACACACAACATTGTTTCCATTGCTGCTGCTGAACAGGCTAACATCATCAAGCTCGCCGTCCTCTGAGTTTGGAATCCGAGACCACAATAGCCTCGCAGTCTCCATTCCATTTTGTAATTGATTCGATTACATTATTTATTTATTAATCTCTCTAACTCTCTTGAAATCAAACACTAAAACTAAACCCTCATAAGTGTAAACCCTAATTGGAAGTTACTGTCGTGTTTATGGAGAGTTTTGATCCTGTACGGCATTTGATAATCAATAGACAGAAATCATGGAGAATTTAAACTCCAGAATTTTGCTTTTAAAGAGAAATCGCCCGCGTGTTTCTTTTATATATATATATATATATATATAGAGAGAGAGAGAGAGAGAGAGATGACCATGGCATAGAATCGCGAGTGGCAATTTCCTGTTTTTTTTTAATTATTAAAGTGTTTATAATGATTAATTTGTGTGTATCTCAACTAATTTTACGGAATTTTAAAATTAACGATCATATAAATCTCTAGAAGTTTATAAAATTTAAATTAGTAATTTCTAAAAAATAACATAAAACCTGACCAGTAAAATTACACTTATCATAGTTTTTCTTATGGTTTTCTTGCTTTGATATGAAGATAGTGTGGTTACGATTGTTTTTCAAATAACTTTTTACGTTGAAATATATATTAATATTAATAATTTTTTTATTTTTTAAAAATTAGATATTAGCACAATATATAAAATATATTAAATTTTAATTAAAAAAATTAATTTTATTTGAACCATACTCCCAAATAATTTCGAAAGAGATATGATATACGAAGTAGAGATCGTATATGAAAATGACACTGCCGTTGACTGTGATGTACAGAATGATTGTTACTTGCTGGGAGAATGTGTTTTGGACCTACCATTAAGGTTAAAAATAGTCGATCTTTTGGGTCTCTGAGGACACGTGCCCAGCTTTGCAGCTGACCAGCAGTCTCTTGACCTTAGATTGTATATTCTTTAAAATGATTTAATTAGGCTTTTTTTTCCAACAATTTAATATGGTTAGTTAAATTGCATCAGATGCTTGGCTCGGGTGTACAGTAGATTAGTTGTTTCGGTTACAATATCTTCGTAAGCGTTCAGTAATGCAGTGAGTACATTTTTGTAAAATAAAATATAATAAAATAATATTTATTTATTTATTTTTAATATAATCATATTAAAATCATTGAAAAAAATTTTAATATATTAATTTAATATTTTTTCATCACAAAAACAAACATAAAAGCAGATTAATATGGTCAATACATGCTTTTCCCAAGTGAATACTCTTAAAGATTTTACTGGGTGTTAATTTAATTTTGATTTATAAAAAAAATGGTTAGTAATAATATCCTAAAAAATTCAAATAACTTCCAAACAAAACTTATATGTTAGATAAACAATCCAATTTATTTTTTCCTTGTCAAAGTGGATTTGAGGACTATTAAAATGTAACTATTAAAAAGAAATTACAATGATAATTACTAGCCAATGTATTCAAACTAGCATGTGAACAGAATTATTCCCTTTGGAACCTATGGATCGTAATGTGGAGCACTCTCTCTACATTATAGCAGAGTGGCAGCCACTTTAAGTTGTCATGCAGGCTCAATCTATCACCACAGACCCTATGAATCTATTTCCTTGCTAGATTTGTACTGTCGTTGCCACAGGAGAGTACTCCCCGACCCCCATGAATCCATTTCCTCCTCTCCCCCCCTTTACAACAACCCCCCACCTCCACCTCCACCTCCTTTTAATCCCTTTCCATTTTTATTGAATTTAAAGAAGAAAAGTTGCTTCATTCATCTGCGTCAAAATCACACCATGTTCACCCTTTCTTATACCCAGTTTTCTTCGAGGGACAAGATTTTCCTGCAAAACTTCCTGACTATAAAGATAGACAGCATTGATGGCTTTTCCAACTGAATCTTCTAAATAGTTTTCCTAACAAAAAAAATTTTGAGGCATAAATCAATGTTACCCAGACGACAGCAGAGTATAACACAAACAGGCAGTGGGATATATCCCGAATCCAATACGATGGGAAAATTCTCCCTTTTCGATCACAGGAAATCTTGTATTTTTACCTGAATTTTAGGAGCATCACCCTTACATTCAACCTATTACTTTTTTTTGCCACACAGAAAATTCAGCAAGAATTTATAATCACTGTATCGCTGCAACAATCTTCTCCAATATCATAAGCATGTCTCACATTTGCAAAGCAATCGACAGGCAAGCTTAGGTGTCGTAATAAAGGTAAATCATCCGACATTTTCCAAGATTCTTAACAGACTATCATTTTGCATTACCAACTCCAATCTTGGATGGGCATCACGCATAAGAACCTAGGAAAGGAACCAAATAGGGTAGTCCTTTGTCACACATCTATTGAAACCTCAGGCATAAATTAAATTGAAAATGGACACCGCTCCAAGGTTAGGCTTTCAGCTAATTTGTCGTTCAATTTTGCAGCAAGTACTTACATTTTGAACTATAGATCTACCGACTCTCTTGCAGTAAGCACATGCAAGTCGAACAGCAGATCCATTTGACCTGTACTTCAAGTGCAACTTTTTGTGATGAGCATCTCCTTTCATCTCTCTTGCACTACATTCTCACACAATAAACAGTACTGATGATCTTTGTTACCATGTCGAACACATTCTGACCTGGCTTATACTTACAACACCCAAAGTGCATCACCCTTGAGGGTGAACCATGCTATAGCAATTATGCTATTTTACTGGAAAAGCTCCATCAGCTGCTGCGATACATCTGCATCATAAAGTCACATACAGATGAATTAGCAACATGAACCTATGTGAAGTCTGATAAAAATATTTAGTATGAAGTTCATTTAACAAAAGCTCATCAAATGCAAAGCACAAATTTCACTACAGAAGCATAGAGAAAAAAACACAAAAGTGCATACGCACTGGGACACATGATAAAAACATTGTAAGTTAAAATGGTGAAAGCCGGAACCCAGATCCCCAATTTTCATCCTCTATTGCAACTTCAATTTAATTTTATCAATTTTTTTAAGAAAAAAAGGAGTTTGTCTCCCGGAGCAATTTACTGATTTTTGTCCACCAAGACATTCTCAAAATGTCATAAACTTGATCTAAGTTTCTGATCCAGAAATGAAAGGACCAGTCCTTTGTTCACAACAAAGTAAACTATGTAGATTTGATCGGCATATCTAAAGATTCAGAGAATTGCCAGTTTTATGCAATTTATCTGGTAACTGAGCTTGACTGCAAAAGATTAAGCCAGTGCAATGATTCAATATAACTGATAAAAGTTATGTTTAGCTACCTTGGAGAATAGCTGGTGTTGTTTCAAACTCCCGCCAGATATTCTGGTAAAAAGCAAGATCAAAGTTTAAAAACTTGGCAGCAAGAAAGGCAGCACCAGCAGCAATGTGATGGGGCTTAAACTGAAGCCACAATGAGCTCCGGAGCCTATAACACAAAATAACAGCTTTTATAAAGTGTGCTAAAACCACCATTAACCAGCACATGATGAGAGAGGCAAAACTGACAAACCAACCAGCTTCACAGCGCTATTATGGAAACCAGATATCTTGTGAAACTTGGCATATTGCCAAAATTTTGATGAAAAGCATATTAGCAATCAAAGTAAAATGTATAAACAAACACACAGAAAATCAAAATACTAGAAGACATCATTATGGATTCAAGTACAAAAAAATAATGCAAGTCTAGTGATTTTTCTCTTACCCACCAAAAAGGCAGCAACCCAGGAAGAATATTTTGCAAGAAACTCTGCAGGATGGCTGATAGAGTACCAAAACTATAACAAACATCTTACACTCATTTATAAACACATCAACCCCCAGGCCCATTCTGATGCAGGGGCTTTTTAACTCCAGAAACATACACAATTCAAATAATAAAACAAATAGAAACTAGCAGAGCACATTCTGCATCTTCTGCTCAACAACTTGATCTGGAAAGGCTTGTCAAAACACATGAACTAATGCTCATGAACCACGCAGGTAACCCAGATATAGAATACCACCATCCCAAATCCTCTAGCCAGCTATAAGCATCATTCACATCCACAATAACAAAAAGATGAGGCATAATTGAATACATTTCTTATAAACTGGATAACTCCATATATATATATATATATATATATATATATGAATATCATGCTATATGGAAGGGTTCTGAAAATTTTTGAACCATAGTTTTGAGTGATTAAAAACCTCAAACTGATACGAGGGATTATCAAAACTGATAATGGTAAAAACAAAATGAAGCATGTTTGAATCTTGAAAAGTTCAAAGCTAGAGAATTTGAAGGAAGCTGAGGATATTTGGGATAGAATATCTGAAGGGTCAAGGCCTGATGCTGGGGGCAAACATAGTAAAATGTAATATTATAACATTGTTTTGTTAACCTGGCCCCTCATCCTACAATCCTCATTTAAGAATAAGAACAGCTTATGGAATTGAACCGTGAAAGGTGTTGTTTCTTAATTCTCTTTACAAAAGAAAAACAAACCAAAATTTCAAATTTTTGACTTACAGGGAAGATATTTCCCCATGCAGCTCATCATTGGCCAGTCAACACCACAAACTGATAAAGAAGCAGTAATCATCTATGGAGCTAATTAAGCCCCGCACATCAACCTCTGGCCTGATACTGCCAGTCCAAGCCTAGCATGAGAGAAATCAGGAGCCCTGGTCCCTACGAGATTGAGTGTTCATTTGTGCTCAATAATATCTCTTCTTTAATAAAGCAAGGCGACAGCTTAGAGAGCTAAGACCTGAGTGAAATGAAGATGGTCCCAAATTCCAATTTTACCCAAAGGAAAAGGTTCAAGCTTCACTTATTTTTTTGAATTCCTAAGGAACATTTAATATACTCCAATTCCGTGAATGCCTGCATGTATTTAACACAAAATGTAGCAGGAATATAGTACTGTAACCTCAGTTGTCATAGATAGCTGAGCCTAAAAAGACAACCCGGCTCACCATGTGTATGTGCAGCATGCACAGTAACAGCAGGTATATTAATAACAACAATAGTAGTAAAATTTATAGCAATAGCAGCTGATGACAATAACCAAAACAATATATATAGTGATGCCTACATCTATTTTTTTTCCCAGATGCTTGCAATACAGGGAGCTCTATGCACTATGACAGGCCAATAATGATGATGACAATTATCAAACTGCTATAAAATGTTAGGCATATTCCCTGGTTTTGGCATGCGCTTAGTTTTGCATGCCAATAGCTTTCAAGCAAACAATTTATCTATGCATTTTATAATTGTAGTTAACCAGCACTGAGAAACTGACATATTTGTGACAACGAGCAATAGCTCAATTGGCACACTGTAACCATCATCCCCCATTGGACTTGGATTAGAGCATCCTTAGAAAGAAAAAAAATAGGCAAGCTGCTTGTACCTTCTCAAATTTCTATCTATGCTGGCAACATCAACAATTTTCCACCAGCAAACCATCACAAACCACTGACAAAGTGATAGCCAGTCTAACTTTAAGGTACACAAGTGGCAATCTCACACTGCACATCAGAACTCACAATCAAACAACTATGCAGCTACATAACCTTCTGACAATTGGGCATCTACACTTGTTGGACAAATTCATTGAAGTTTTTATTCTAAAATTATGAAATCGAACAAAAAAATGCAACCAATTTTCTGGCAAAAAAGGAGTTGATGCATAATGGTTTAAAAAGGAAAGAAAGAAAGAAAACAGAATATATGAGGACCCGTACCATTTAGAAACGAGGCAAAAATCATGAAGGAAGGAGGAAAAGAATAAGAACAAAAGAAATCCCAGTCACTATGGCTCTTGATCCTTGCCAAGTCAATTAGTTTCCTCCAAATCAGGGTGAACGGAAACTAACAAAATAAGCAGCCAGGTCTTGCAAACTTGAGTTTGTATGAGGTGGCCAGACAACTTGCTCCAAATGAAAGTGAAAAAAGAAGAAAGTGGGAAAAAAGTTGAAAGAAAAAAAGGTTTTGGATGTTCTGAGGGTATCTTATTTGGCAAACAACCCAGTTGACAGGGAGCAGTGAATCACAGTAATGTGATGCACAACACATCGGCAAAGCAACTTCAGATGTTTAAAAAACTTTCCATGCACAGCATATCAATCCTCCAGCTAACAATATCATACAGGTGAGCACGTTAATCTTGTGTAGACCCTGCAATTATATGCCATGCCAAAAAATCAATATCCCATACCAGAATAACTACGTAGATTGGTTTCTTAAAAGAAGAAAACCATTGAGACTGGTAGCACGCTATGATGAACCAAAAGAGAAATAGAAGAACCCAGCACATACTCTCCATGACCCAAGTACCACGAATACCCAACAAACCTTCTGATTGGTTTGGATTTAGACACTAACCAATCCATACTTATGGACACAGACAAGCCATCATAGCTGCAAGACCACTTTCTAAATCCTAAACCATGTCTTTAGCTGAACTAGTGTGAGAAAATCCAGATACAATGTATTTACAACAAGATGGTCCAAATCAAATTCCTTCCTGAAGAAGGGAGCGCGATCAGAATTAATATTATATTATTGTACCTGGTAAGAGCTAGTTCATTTTGACACTGATATAAATGAACCACACCAGTACAAATCTAAAGATCCAATAAAATATATTATATCAGAAGTAGTGCACTTACCCTTCACCGACCAAGTTTTGAGCCAGATTCACCAAAACAGTTTGTGAAAGACCTAATTTGTCAAGGATGGTTGTCAGAGGACCATATGGATGCTGCACATTGATTTCAAAATTTAGGGTTGTCAGAATCATTTGCTCAGCCTCGATCACTCGCTCCCGGTACAGTTCAAACCAGTCCTGTTTAGCAAAACTCATTTCAAGTTAGTACGCTACAGACTTGGGGCTGCAACTTTTCAAAAGGAGTAAAAAAACTCTGCATCACTTTGAGATTTCATGTAAAGCAAGAAATGCGGTCCAAATTAACCAATAGACAGGAAATTCAACACAATTTGGAGATAGGTACTCCATACATGAATTCAAAGAGGGAAGTGAGGATTTTTTATGTTATCCTCTTTGTATTTAAAGACAGACCCGAATTAAATTTTTCTTTAATATATACAACAGGTAAGAAATTATAGATCAGGCTGTGAGGTACTTACAACAGGGAGCAGGTATGACAAGAAAGTAATATCCTGCTTGTGGAAAATCTCACAAGAAACTCTCACGACATTATTCAAAGGGCGTGGCGTCTCCTCAGACTTTGCAGCGAGAAAAAGTGCAGCAACAGCAATTAACTGCAACAAACACAAAACACACGTGACAAATATAATCATCAAAAAGAGGAATGTCCACTAGATTTATTGCATAATTGTATTGCAAGCATCCTCATAAAGCATTCATGCATATATCAGAAATCATACCAAGATTAAACAAGCCATAACCGACAAGAAATCAGAAAAATAAAAGCAACAAAAAAATAGATACAACGAATCTAAAAAAGCCAAAAGATAGGCAATACAAACAGACAAGAATGCTGCAGTATCAGATCATGTACACAAAGCAGCTACACAAGTAAGACCCTTGTGTCAAAAGAATAGTTTTGAATTGAGAGTTCTAACTCCACCTTCATCACAGGAGGAATCATAAGTCAAAAGGACTAGTAAATTTCCAAATCAAGGCAAACTATTCAGCGTAACAGAGTACACCAGGCTTCCATAGATAAACCGTCAGTTCTAGACTTAACAATTACTTAGTTCTTTATCAGCCCAAAGTTCTAAACAGCTAATAACATTGTTCTCTTAATAGAAATAGCACTTGGGAGGAGAATGCTAACACAATTCCGGAAAGGTTATTTAAGTAAAATGGTTGTACACAAAGTATCCTCCAAGTAGTAAAAAACTCAAGCATGAGCATTTAAAACTCACATATCTATCATGGCATGCATGTGATCGTCGAACAAAAAAACGGTGGCACAAAACCATGCCAGTGCCAATAGTAGTTTGCGGCCTGCAAGAAGCGCGAGAGGTTGTTAATTACATGCAAATTCTGATAAGCAAGCGTCCAAACAAAAAATCTTAACTGGAAACACGTTCTAAGTGGAGCACTTACAGCTCCAACCGCAGTCCGAGGTTCTGAAGGAAAGCACAATAAGAATACCGCAGATGCGTTTCACGTAGTGCATCAATTCCATCTTTTCTAGACGGGGAGTGTCTTTCAATCTCATCCTTTGACAAGAATACTGGTTCATCTTCTTCCAGTTTTGAACAATCACGTTTGCAACTTATAGATGTAGAGACCTCATCATTGGATCTAGTTGGCAGAGGCACTGAATTGTTGTAAGATAGATTGGCATATTCATATGCATTGTATTGAGGATAGTGTCTCCCACCATCTCCCCAAGTATCCGCACTAAATTTTCTCCTTTTAAAAGCTGGTGCACCGCTGGGAGGGTTAGCATAACCATTAACATGGTCCCTGAATTTCCCCGAGGAGTAGTCTCGGATATTGCTATGATTCCAATTGTAGCTGTAGTTGGTGTTCCTATTCGCATCAATGTTCCTATTTCCATGGTTGAAATTGTACCCATTCAAAGAGTTCCACCGATCATCATGGCCCGTTCCTCCGTGTGAACGATGATTCCGTGCAAAGGACATTATTCCTGACAAATTATCAATTAAAATAAAAGAAACAAAAAAATAAATAAGATCGCACCTCAAATTCACAGACTTGTTCTAAGAAGCTGAAACTAGAATCACATAGTAGGTCAGATCACGAATAGTCTTATTATTTTTTTATCAAGATTTTGTGCTTATTTTCATTGGCCTTTTAAATTAAAGTTCAAGTGGCTTCCAAAAATTAAATATAGATAAAAGTTTTAAGCATTTCACCAAAGTCAAAGGCCTATAATTCATAATTAACCTTCTAATGACAAAATCCATATTGTTACATATACTCAACCAGCAACATTTCTTGGTGTATGCCAATTATTTTTTTCAAATGGCCATTTAATGAAAAACAAAAAAAAAGGCAATCCATCGATCTAACAAATCCAAGATAAAATTCAACCATATATATAACACGGTTTTTCAATACAGCATCAAAACTTTCAACAACACGGAAAAAAAATCATCCATCTATAATAATCGAACATCAAAAACATCATCGGCGCGGTGGCAAAAGGTATGAGATCATATATAATTACCGTGATAAGTGAGATATAGATCTGAAAACTCCGTGATTGAGATTAAGATTACAAAGTGGAGAGGAGAATTTCAGTTTTTTATTAGGCGTCGAGGCTGAGAATAGATTACAGAGAGCGTTTGAATAAAAGAAGAGAGAGCGGAAATAGAAAGAAGGAAAAAGAGATGAGAAAGATACAGAGAGATGCAAAGAGAGGAGACAATTTCAATGGTTGTTGGGTTGGGTCATGTGGTTGCTAGAGATTTTGCTTTGCCCTTGTGGGTTTGTTTGGTTTAATCCAAAATTCGATTCCTTTCTTCCTTTTCTTTCTTTCAGTTTGGTAAGGGTTGGTTTGGGTTTGGGTTTGGGT
>Ga0325402_1004356_pt1 | contig 13025 bp, 11 predicted proteins | sample PopdelMetagenome_22_FD_207212 | JGI IMG/M metagenome (GOLD analysis project Ga0325402, IMG submission 207212) | Populus deltoides microbial communities from Bellville, Georgia, United States - Xylem-PdKOR-R3 | ecosystem: Host-associated > Plants > Phyllosphere > Stem > Wood/Secondary xylem... | reverse complement strand
AAAAATAATTTATTTAGGTTTGTTCTTCTGTAATTGTAATGTAATTTGTAATTTTAATTGTAATATAATGTAATTTGTAATTGTAACTGTAATACGTTTTATTTACTAAAAAGAGAATGAAAATACCATGGCACCCTACCCTAAGTAAAGAAGAGAAAGAGAGTGAAACGGGGATCCAAATAAGTCGATGCAGAGTCCGTGGATCATCAAGCCAAAAGTCCAGTCCATTAATAAACAAAACGGGCCACCGTCATTCTCTTTACGCTAACCAGCTCCCTCCTTCTCCATAAGCACCAGACGCAGAGAAGAATTAAGAGATCTGATCGAAACCAAATCCGAGTCAACTCAGCGAGGGAGCCACCCGGTAATTTTGACGGCATGGATCCGGCGAAGACTTCACTTGGTAAAATGCTATTGGAGGAGATCACTCCGGTGGTCATGGTCCTCCGTACACCCCTGGTAGAAGAATCTTGCCTCAAAAACAGCCTCTCCTTCATCGAAATGCTTAGTCCCTTTTGCGACTTCAATAACATCGACGGTTAGCTCTCGCTCTCTCCGCTATCTATTTCATGCTCCAATTTTTGAAGCTAATTGAGAGTAAAAGTTGAGATTTTTCTTTTGGTTTTGTTAAATGCAGTGCCTGTACGGACTTCGAGTGATCAGCCATACAGACTACAGAAGTTCAAATTGAGATTATTTTATGAGTCTGATATTAAGCAGCCGGATATCGTGGTAGTCGTTTTGTTTGGTAGTTTAAAAAAATTAAATTTTGGATTTACAATTTAGATTAGGTCAAATTTTATTATCGATGAAACTAAACTGCAATTTTGGCATTTTGATTATGTTCTTGTTGAACTAGGTAGCGAAGGAGCGATTAAAGCAGGTTATTACTGAGGCAGGAGAGAAGGATAGATCGGATTTGTCCACTGATCCTCTAGATATTAGCAATGTACTTGCAAGTAAGTTCACTGTATGAGAATGTAAATTTGTCAACACATAGCTATTTTATCAATTGTATACGATTTCATTTAACTTGTTTTTTTCTAATTCATTTGAATTGTTTTCGGCAGAGGTGAATGTTTTTATCGACTTTGATGCGAATTTATATTCTATTTTTCTGCTCCTTTGCATCTGCTTAATTTTTTTAGTTTAGATGCTTTTAACTAATGAAATTTATTTAAGATTTTAACTTATCGAATCATTTTGGTGCATTTGAATTGTGATTTGTGCAGGCTCCAAATCTGAAATTTCACCATCTTGGTTTGAGATTTTCAATAAAGAGCTTGTACGTACTGTCTCTTTTTCCGAGCACGAGGCTTTTGACCACCCTGTGGCATGTAAGCTTTGAAAATTGATAGGAATAGGGGTTGTTATTTATTTCCCCCTTCTTCTTTGGGCTACACATGCACACTCATGATACATAGGTTATTTGGCTAATGGGATGATAGTTCTTCAAGGTTTTGGTTACTGTAATCATAAAACCATTTTGGGTTTCATTCCTGAATTTATTTCTAATTTGATATGTAGGTGTTTCAGTTGTTTCTTCAAAGGATGAACAGCCTATCAACAAATTTGTGGACCTTTTCAACACTAACAAGTTGCCTTCCCTTCTCAATGACGGTGCAATGGACCCAAAGATTTTGAAACATTATGTATTGGTGCATGATAATAAAGATGGTCCCTCAGAGAAGTATGGTTTTCTTTCCTTTCTTTTTATGTTGGAGGGTATTATCTAAGTATACGATACAAGAATAATAGATAGGGGCAAGTGTTTGGTTGTATAATTAAATCTTTGTGGTTATTATTCTGAGTCAATGCCTCATCCTGTTTTTGATTCAGTGCATTTAACAGAATCTTCCGTTTCAATCCATTTTCTGCTAAAAAACATATCTCTAGGGGCCAAAATTTATATTTGTTACTTGTAATATCAATTTGTTAATTTGGTTTTGTATCCTGCATTTTGTTCCTTTAAATAACATTTTAACTACATTTAACACTGCTAAGATTTTTTTCTTCTCTCTTTTAGGCAAGTCTTTACAACTCTGAATGTTTTTTGATGGGTTTTAAAATTTTATTTGTTTGATTTCAGGGCAACTAAAATACTAACAGAGATGAAAAATACATTTGGCTTTAATGGCTGTCATTTACTTTGCATTAATTCTTCTCAAGATGAGCAGGTAGAACATCAAGATAATCCTTGGGTTCCTTATGTAAGTTACTTTCTTGTATCATATATTCTTTTCATGCTTTGAAATATTTTACCATGTGATTCGTTTCTCTGTCTTGAGTTATTGGACACAATGAGCAAGATTAAGGTGGTGGCCTTATCTACTTTTGTGACATTGGCAGAAATTTGATTCTTCACCTAGTCAGGATCTTGGTTGTTATCTTAACATTGATGATTTTAATGAGGTAAATTGCTTTTATCACTGTTACATATGGTTTAAACTATATATTTTCTTTTGTTTCCTTATCTTTTATTTTGGGGTGAATTATTGTAGAGCTTTTAACAAATATACCCTACAAATTGGCAACAGATAAAGGATTTAATACAAGAATTAGCGTCTAAACATATCATTCCTTACATGGAGCAGAAAGTTCGTGTGCTCAATCAGCAGGTAGGGAATCTCCAGCATTCCTTTGTGCTTCGAGTCTTCTCACGAGGGGGCTTGCTTGCTTTCACTTGCACTATGAAATCTAAGCTATTAATACAATTTTTTTTATTGTCTCTATGATTCCTTTTCCTTTCTTTCTCAAATCATAATTTATCATGACTAGATTTCTGCTACAAGGAAAGGCTTTAAAAACCAAATTAAAAACTTATGGTGGAGAAAAGGGAAAGAAGACACACCAGATTCCTCCAATGGACCTATGTATGTTTAAAAAATACCTTTTTTTTTTTCATGCCGAAGCTTTCTCCATATTTTACGCAAATTTTCCCTAATATAGGTTTCTACATTCACTGTTGAAGGTATACCTATAGCTCCGTTGAGTCTCAGATCAGAGTTTTGGGTGACTATGCATTCATGTTAGGAGATTATGAACTGGCATTATCAAACTATCGCCTTATTTCCACAGATTATAAGATTGATAAAGCTTGGAAGCGCTATGCTGGTGTGCAGGTATCTTCAAATTTTGTTTCTATAATTATTTGCTGTTTGCTACTCTTGATGACCATTTTCTAGGCTGTAATAATACTATGTAATTTCATATGGTGGATCTGGGATAGTAGTGTGATTATTGTTGGAAAAACATGGAGTGGTTTATTTATATTTATGCCTTTTTGTTCCTTACTCTAGCTTTTTGTTGTTTTGGGGTCCTTTTCTGTGTGATAATTGGTGAATGTACTAAACAAACTTTTCTTAACCAGAACGTTTGAGTGCAAAACCATGTTTTTGAAGCATCTTTAGCTCTTGTAACTTTTATATGGCATGTGTATCATATATGTTTTGGGAAATGCTTGGTTAGTCTGTCATTGCCTGGAAAATTCTTTGTGTTTTGCCTGCCTACCAGAAGTTCCTTTATTTGCTTCTTGATATTTCTTCAAACTATATTATCTCAACATGTGAATCATCTCCTCTAGCGACATTCTTCATTTGTTTCATTGGTTCCATGCAGGAAATGATGGGGCTTACGTACTTCATGTTGGATCAATCAAGAAAAGAAGCAGATAATTGCATGGAAAATGCTTTTAACACTTATTTAGTATGTGTGTTTTTTCTTGTTTCATCCTTGATCTTGCAATATAAGGAAGAAAGCTATTTCATCATTGTGGATAAATCCTCTTGGTTGCATTTTGCTCTATTTAAAACGACGCACATGCAACTTGTTTTTAGGCCTTGTAACTTGGCAGAGAAAGGGTGGTTAGTTTGCTAACTTAGCTTTAGATGACCACTGGCCTAACACAATAGAGCTGGTTATTTACACATGATGCTATTAATCTGGCAACTTATTCCGGTCAAGTGAATCAAACAACAAATGCCACCTAGTTATGTACTCTTTCAACTTTGTCTAAGTATATCGAATTTGGTTTACTACAGAAACTTGGGTCTTCTGGTCGACAAAATGCTACACGCTGTGGTCTTTGGTGGATAGAAATGTTGAAGATGAAAGATCAATTTAAAGAGGCTGCCACTGTTTACTTCCGCATTTGCAGTGAGGTACTGCCCACTGTTTATGAAATAAAAAATGAACGAGGGTGGATTTATTTTTTACTGAGAATTTTCTTTTTGCAGGAACTGTTACATTCAGCTGTCATGCTTGAGCAAGCATCTTATTGCTACTTGTTGTCCCAACCACCTATGTTGCACAAGTATGGGTTTCATCTTGTTCTTTCTGGTGATCGGTATAAAAAATGTGACCAGGTACTTATTTTATTTACGCACAATCTGATTATAGCAAATTGCATGATGCGGCTTCTGAAGATATTTGCCGCTTCCTCTTGTAGATTAAACATGCAATTCGTACATATAAAAACGCTGTCTCAGTATATAAGGGAACCCCATGGAGCTACATCAAAGATCATGTTCATTTCCATATCGGCCAGTAAGTGATTTCAAATTGATCCAACTGAAGTTTAACATGCTGGGCCTGCAGAATTTGCAAAGCACAATTTTTTAACAGGGCTTATTTAACATAGGTGTTATGGTTTTCTTGGGATGTATGATGTTGCTTTCACACATATGTTGGAAGTCCTGGCCTGTAGCCATCAGTCCAAGGCAACACAGGAGTTATTTCTCAGAGAATTTCTTCAAATTGTTCAGGTGACTGCTATTTCTAAATGGTAGACTCTAACCCTAATTTGATATAGGTGGTATTTATTTTTCCCATTTCCCATTTCCCTGAGTTTGACAATTCATCTTGGATGATGTAGAAAGCAGGGAAAACATTTGAGGTATTAAGACTTCAGTTGCCTGTCATCAACATCTCATCGCTTAAGGTTGATTTTGAAGACCATCGAACCTATGCATTGCCTGGATCAGTATGTTGTTCTGCTACTCTGTAATCTATAAATGTCACCTTTCCCTGATAGCTTTTTAAGATGCCTCTCCTGCTCTCCGCTTTGTTTTATTGATATCATTAAATTTGTTAGGGTGCATACATGCATCAGCCTTAGCATTTGCTATATTTATACACCGAACACAGATCCTCTCTCTCTCCGACTCTCTGGAAGACATTAAAAAATGATGCTATTTATCAGGAGGGGATTCCATGAATCTTTGATTCTGTGCATTATGTATCTTAAGCCTGATGTGCACATGACGTCATGCTTTTATCACTAAACCTTTTGGATTTATGAAGTTGGTTAAGAAATAACTTGAAGTCAAGTTTGTTGGTGCTGTAAGCATGGCCACAAGTACTAATTAAAATTTCACTGGAACGTGCAAAGCATCTTTTAATATATCAAATATCTTGTATTGTTATTATCTATACTTTTTAGGTTTTCCTAACCTAAATCAAGTGTGTTGGTGGTGTAAGCATCACCAAATATCCTAATGAATGCTCATATAAAGTATCTCGTGAAGATATCAAAATCTTGTATTGTTGCTATCAATATATTTATGATTATGATTGTCATAGTTGTAGTTTTATTGTCTCTTCAATTGGAAGACTGTCTGAATTCTGAAAGTGGTTTAGATGATCAACTATAGCTGATGCTACCTTTCCTTTTTAACATACCAGACTAGTGTTAAAGAAAGTGTCTGGCGTTCATTGGAGGAAGACATGATCCCGTCATTGCCTACTGTCAGGACTAATTGGCTGGAACTACAATCAAAGCTTTTACCGAAATATAAAGAATCAAACATCTGTGTGGCTGGAGGTATGAAGGTGATATTGTTCTATGGAAAATTGTGTAAATCTTCTTTAATTTATAAAATACACTATTCTATATGTTAGGAATGAAATTTTTTTTATTTTGCTTAATTTTTGCCTATGTTCAACTCAGGGCTATGCACAGCAGCAAAACGGAATGTTTCTTAGTTTCTATGCATAATATTATTTGGAGGTTTTCTTTTAATACGGGTCATTAAGAGCACACAGCTTGTGAAATTCTGTCACTGACACTTCATGTGGTGTTTGGATTTGAATTTTGTTATTGAGAGTTTTGTTTTGTCGGGAATAATACTTGCAGTGCATGAAGAATATTTTGAGACTGCATGTTAGTTTTGGACTTGAATTTTGATGAAGACTCAGATTCATAATGCATACAAGTTATTTAAGAGTTTTGTTCTGTCAGCAATACATGAAAAATAATTTGAGAGTCCATGTCTAGTTTTGTTTGTTACCGAGAACAGGAAATATTGGAAAAAAGGGGTTTTGATTGCTTATTTATTATGTAAGATTGTTAATCAGTACCAGGTGCACAAAAAAAAAGAAGGGACTAAGGGGCCTCATCCGTTGTATTGCCTTTAGTGGTATAACATTCTTTTATTTTGTGACTGCAGAAGCAATAAAGATCGCTATTGAATTTAAGAACCCCCTGGAAATCCCTATTTCAATCTCTAGTGTTTCTTTGATATGCGAGCTTTCTGCAAAATCAGATGAAACGAATTCTGGTGAGTTACAAGCAGTTTATCTCTAAATTTTCTTTCCTTCTCTTTCTTCTTTTGTCAATTTGGATGAGGGTAAATTCATAGGAAAAAGAAAACAGGTGATCACAATTTTAATGTTGACGCAGATGCAAGTTGCTCAACTGCTGGAATCTGGAATAATGAAGAACATGAAAACTTGAGGTATTTGTGCAAACCTTTTCACAATCTTTTCCTAAATTTTGTTTGTTTTCAAGCCAGTTTCCTCCTATGGTGCTCCTGGATTCAGTGTCATTCTTACAACTGCTAGCTTAATTTTGCTCGCTTACTGCAGAGAGATAATATCAGACACTTCCTCATTTTCCTTGTCCGAGGTCAACATCTCACTGGGAGGGGGTGAAGCCAATTTGGTGAGTGCTTTCTTTGAACTGTTGAATGAATTTGCAGTGACTTAACACATTTGAAATTTTCTGAACTTTTTAGAGTCAGGGTGTGTTATCCCTGTTTTCTGGTGCGTGTGAAAGAGAGAATTAAGTGCATCACTATATGTACGATACCTCTGTGCGATATTTCACTGCATGGATTTTGTAAGTGGTATTGTCACCAGTTAATCAAATATTAGTTTGTGCTGCTCACTTTAAAAATTCGTGAAGAAATCAAGTTAACAAATGTGTCGTAATGATGATTTCCAAATAATAATTTTGTTTTGGAAAATATATTTGACAAAAATGACCATTTGTGTAAGAAGGTATAAGAACTAGTAATGATGTTGAGGCATGCAAGAACTAGTCACTACTTTCAGTTTTCTTATAGATTCGTATCTTTTCTTCAAACACTTATGACACATCTATGTAGTTTTAAAATGAATTCAAATTAAACATTCTCACTTCTATTCGAAGCTGTAGTTGATTTACTAATCTTTCTTTTTTTGCAATTATTTCCCTAATAGAAATATAATAATGTTGCAATTCTTATTTCTTTCCTTTTCTTCTTGATTTTTTCAAGAATGAATGATTTTGCAATTCTAATTATAATATATTGTACTGAATTTCAATTTTGGATGGAGCTAGTCCTCTTTCTTGGTTTTAATTTAATTTCTTTGAATGACAAATTGGATATGATATGGTCCCAAGTTAGATTATAATATTTTTATGCATTTCTATGCTCTATTAATGTACAAATCAATGAAAATTTTATGTAAGCACAAGTACATAATATATGGCACCCACACCCCAAAATTTATCTCAGGTTCTGCCATTGGAGGAAGGCCTGAATCTTTGAATTTGTTTCTTTGTCCACCCACATTTTCTGTAGTTTGATAAACCAAAACTTTAATAGTGCAAACCAAAATGGATTATTTGTCATAGCACTCCATATGGAAAATACTTCAAACCAGAATATAGCACTGAAGATAGTGTAACCAAAACTTAGTATATTGACATTTCTCCATGTGGATGTTTTCTATCTCTTTAAGAGTCTAGTTGGTTTTTCTATCTCTGTAAGAGTCTAGTTGGTTTCTCTATCTCAATAGTCATAGTTACTGTCCTCTTGTTGATGATCATAGATACTTCTCTTTGATACAATGCTCTCCTAAGATATTTTGCTCAATAGTTACTGTCATTTTTGGAAGTCATGTTTTGACAATCCTATTTTTCCTTTCAGGTGCAACTAACAGTTACTCCCAAAGTAGAAGGCATTCTAAAAATTGTTGGTGTCAGATGGAAATTGTCAGGTTCTGTGGTTGGTTTTTATAGTTTTGGGTCTAATTATGTGAAAAAGAAAATTGCAAAGGGAAGAAGGAAAGCTAAGCAATCACCCGGCAATTACTTGAAGTTTATTGTGATCCAGGTACCGACATCCTGACCCCCCCCCACTGCTCCTTTGGATTTTTTATTTATTTAGATTAAGTTCGAATATCAATTTTTTAAAATATTCGTTCTTGTCCAGAGTCTACCCAAGCTTGAGGGCTTCATTCGTGCTCTACCTGAGAAGGCATATGCAGGACATTTACAGAATCTTGTTTTAGAGTTGAGGAACCGATCAGAAGTTTCTGTAAAGGTATGCTTTTTTCCCATCATTCTAGTGTCCTAATGAATAATGTACTTTGTGTGCCATTGGGTAGCATGCTTCTTGTATTTGTGACCCCACTGGCTATTGTATTGCGACCTTGTGATTTGGAAAATTGAATCATGTTGACCTTTTAAAGATTGATTTGATGATTTCAATGTCTTAATATTATACTTGGTAAATGTTTTGGATCTACAGCTGTAGAGGCACAAATTTGATTCTTATGAATACCCACTTCATCCAAAAATGTTAAAGGTTAGGATTGTTTCCAAATTTTTCATTCCAAGACCTCAGTTGATGGTGCCTGAATTGGATAATGGCCTTTTTTTTAAAGAATATTTATGTTTGAAAGTTTCTTAATCTACTAGACTGCCACAAATATATATATATATTTTTAAAGTTTCTTAATCTCTTAGACTGCCACAAATTACCATGGTAACTTTGAGTGAAAGGAAGAACCCAACTTGCCTATATGTCAGGCTTTGTTAATTTCTCCTGCAAATGCTAGCATAAATACTGTCTATTAGTAAGATGCATTAATGAACGGGTGCTTCTAGTGTCTTTTCTGTTTTAACTTTGTTTATAATCTTTCTTGGCAGAATTTGAAAATGAAGACCAGCCATCCTAGATTCCTAAATATTGGGAAACAAGAAGATTTGGATTTAGAATTTCCTGCATGCTTAGAGAAGAAAACAAATGTTAGCCCACCTGCTAATCCAAAAATAGCATCTCATGGTGTTTTTCTATTTCCAGAGGTCAGAAGTTCACCTTATGCATTGTTTTGTGGCATTTAACATAAAATTGGTATCTTGCCATTTTTAGTTATATACTTGCTGTTGCCTTTGTATTTCAGGATCTCTCAGTGCAAGGGGAAAATCCACTATTGTGGCCTCTTTGGTTTCGGGCTGCTGTTCCTGGAAACATCTCCTTGCAAGTAGTAATATACTATGAGATGGGAGATCAATCAAGTGCCATGAGATACCGAATTCTACGCATGCATTATAATTTGCAGGTATGTGCTTGAATATGATGGGGATTTGTTGTCTTTTCTTCATACTTCATACTATTTATAATCCTGATAATAGCTTGAGATCATACCAAGCTTCTAGAGCTATCAGTGCGAAATATTGAATGGGTTTTCTGATATCAAGATAAATATTGTCATGGATGAATTCAGAATAATTTATACTTGTGCTATATAGATATTATAATACTGATACTGTTCTTGTTCGTCTTTCAATTGTTAAGAACCAACTATCATTAAGTTGGTGATGCATGTGATTTCTCTTTGTTGATCAAACACTTTTTACTTATCTAATGTGATTCATTAAAAATCTTTTCCAATAGGTACTACCATCATTGGATGTGTCATTTAAAATCAGTCCCTATCCGTCAAGATTGCAAGAGTTCCTTGTGCACATGGATGTTGTCAACAAAACTAACTCAGAGAGCATCCAGGTTAATCAGCTATCAACCATTGGAAGCCACTGGGAAATTTCTCTGCTTCAACCCATCGATACAATCTTCCCTTCACAATCTCTAATTGCTGGCCAAGCATTTTCATGTTTCTTTGTGCTCAAGGTTGGTACAAGAATCTGCACTTTCAGGTTAAGCATTTTTGAAATTGCCCTTCCCTTGCCTTTTGACCTTTTACCTCATCCTTTCTCTCAGATTAAACGTATCTTTCTTCCTATCTTCTATTTCCTTGTTCTGTTGTTTAGTGCGAAGCTTGACGTGCTTACTGCTAACTTGTACATGGATAATATTTCCTATTATGTTTTGCCAATGCCCTGTAAATTCATTTTCATGGCCCTTTAAATTTCACCTAATTATGCTACGCATTTTAAGCTGATCAATTAAATTATTCTTCGTCTTCAGAGTTGTAGGAAATCAAGTACTGAAGAAAGTACCTCATCTCTTTTCCCTCACATTGGAAGCAATGTAAGTTTGGTTCCTGATGGTAGCAAAGGAGCTCCTTTTGATACATCCAAATCACCTTTGGCTGGTTTCCACGATTATGAAAGGTTGCAGCATGGAATTTCTAATCAGGTTGGTAATATCCGAATGACAATCAAATGCGGTGGCTGTTTTTGGTACTGTCAGCATTTTCATCACTATCACCACCTAGACCACCAACACAGCTGCACAGCCACCTTGTTTTTTTTTGGTCAAAATTCTGAGTGACAATTTTGGACATCCTTTACAAGCTGTAGTAAGTGTCAAGCCTAGGATTTTGTTATTTTGTTTTGGGTGCTCTGTTTAATCAAAGTTGCAGGTAAGCAACAATAGTGGCAGTTAATATTTTATGTTCGGTTGTGATCATTCATCTCATTTCCTTGCACTGCCTTTGTTTCTTTATTGGTCATTTTGAGCCTTCTGTTTTTGTATGTATCAGGAAGCTGAAAATGCAGTGGACTTTATTTTGATCTCTCGGCCACTAAAAAGCAATTCTCAGCCTGGAGTTGCAGACGCACATCATGTCTTTTCTCATCATGCATGTCATTGCAGGCAAGAATATACAAAAGCGCTTCTGGTTTGCAGTGGCTGTTCTGTTTTTTCTGTACATTCTTCAATCATCTAGTTGTTAATTATTATTTCCATTTACAGCACTGCGAGCACAAGTCCAATAACATGGGTAGTTGATGGACCTCGAACCAGACATCACGACTTTTCTTCTTCATTTTGCGAAATAAATTTTAGGATGACTATCTACAACTCATCTAATGCTCTTGCATCTATAATCTTAAAGACCCTTGATTCCACCAGCATTAGTGATCAGCTGAGTGATGAAGCTTCTGGAAACCAAGTTGGGTGGCATGATGTGTCTCTAGCGAAGGACAGTAAAATCGAATCTGATGCACTCAGAAACCATGTTCGAAAGTCACTATTACCAGAAAGTGTCTCTCCATTCATCTGGTCCGGGTCAAGCTCAACCGGAGTCCAAATCAAGCCGCTATCCACAACAGAAATTCCTCTTCAAATATGCGTGTTCTCCCCTGGTACATATGATTTGTCAAACTATGTTTTGAATTGGAATCTTCTACCAGTTAACGATCATGAAAGTGTAGGAGAGAGAATACAGTCTTCAGGGACAAGCCTGGGATATCCCTACTACCTTACTGTTCTCCCATCAGATTGATTCTGGTTTGTGTGCCTAGCTTTGTTGCTTTTAGGTGTTACAGAGGGTGGTCCCTATTGTAGTTATTTTTGCAACTTCGGCATGTATATTATTCCATCAATGTATTTGTTATTAATTATTTTTTTTTCACAAAATAGAAATAGAAAAAAGGAAGTAGTCATGTACTAAACATGCGACATTGTTTTGACCATTGAAAATAACAGAGGGAATGCAAATGAGAATCGATTGGACTGTTGACTTTTCATATTTTTGTATTTTATGAATTTATTTCGCTAAAAAATAGAAAAATTACATGTAAAAAATATAACGGATGTGCCCACTGATTGAGTTGGTGAGCCGCTGGATCAGCTAGCTAGTGTGTACAATTAAACAGCCGTCACCGGTTCAGTCTTTGGATGGTGATTAGATCATTGTGCCATTAACAACCATTACTAGTCTGTAGCAAGAAAATTGAATGTATGGCATACAGGCTTTTGAATCTAGTTGGGACTTGGGATTATTGCGTCAACAATTGCATTGATTGTCTCTACTATTCCTTGGTCATGTTTTTTCAAGGAGTACCGTCAGTTTGTTTTGAACTATTTTCTTTTTTTTAGTTTTTATGGCAAGAGATTTTTTTTTTGTAAAATGATTTGGCAAAATAGCATAAAGTGAGGGTTACATACGCGTGACATGTAGTGTGACCTTCATGTCTATTCTAATTACAAAAAAAACCATTTCTTCCTTCTTTCCCTTTATTTCTCTCGGCCTCCCTTTCCATGCGTTGCCCTCACCTTTCCTCTCGATTTCTCTTCACTGTGACAGAGCAACTCTCCTCCCATTGTATCCCTTCTCCCTCTTCCTTTACTCCTGATAACAAGTACTACTGCCACCACCACTACTCACATCTTCTTTGTTTCAATAATTTCAGGTATAATCTACCTTCCTCCTTTATTAATTTAATTTTTTTGTGCTAATTTGTGATTGTGTTAGGGGTTAGGTTAGAGTTTTTTTGTGTTAGTTTAGGGTTTTGTTGGTTTTAATTAAATTTACTATACATTATGTTAATTAATTATAAAATACATTAATTGGTTGATAAATTACATTATTTAGGGAGATATTGGTGAGTTAGGTTTTTGTTAATTGTGTTATGGTTGTGGTTTTTTTTTTTGTTAGTTTAGGAATTTGATGATTTTAGTTAAATTAACTATAAATTATTTTAATTAGCTTAAAATTATGCCAATTGAGTTGATAAATAATGTTATTTAGGAATAAATTTTTATGAATTATGATCTTGTTGATTATGTTAT
>Ga0325402_1004352_pt1 | contig 13028 bp, 1 predicted proteins | sample PopdelMetagenome_22_FD_207212 | JGI IMG/M metagenome (GOLD analysis project Ga0325402, IMG submission 207212) | Populus deltoides microbial communities from Bellville, Georgia, United States - Xylem-PdKOR-R3 | ecosystem: Host-associated > Plants > Phyllosphere > Stem > Wood/Secondary xylem... | reverse complement strand
TAAAAACATACTGTCTCTCTGACTGTTCCTCTCCACCTTCGAAGCCGAAGATGGAGGCTTTTTCCTCTCAACCATTTATGAAAGGAACCCAATGGGCAATGGACCTTTTTACTTTTTATTTGAAGCCCAAGACTCTATAACACTTTTAGACTTTCACTCGCATTCTTCTTCAATATGACCACCTAAAATAAATAAAGAATTTAAAAGAAAGAATATTTGAACAAGGATTAAAACTCCATCTCTTATGTAAATAAATAAAAATAAAATAAAAACTTGGAATTAAAAAGTTTGTTTTTTATATGGTCTGCATGTAATTGCTAATATGTCAGTAATCACTCCCACTCGCTCTCCAAGTTCGCTGTCCTGTCTCCTCCACCGCCACAAATGGGCGAAACCACCGTCTCTTCCACCGCAGCCGCAACCCCCCCTCCTCTCCCTCTCAAGATAATAGCAGGAGCAGACGCTTTCGGCTGCTCCCTCAAAGACACACTGGTCTCTCACCTCCGTTCTCTCAACATAGAAGTAGAAGACCTCGGCACTTCCTCCTACTACTCCATCGCCGCCGAGGTGGGCCGCCTTGTCTCCGCTGCGTCCACTACCCCATCATCCCCAACCCCAGAAATCCGTGGCCTTGTTGCGTGCGGCACTGGTGTCGGTGTCTCCATCTTTGCCAACAAATTCCCAGGCGTCTTCGCTGCAACCTGCCTTTCCACTGCAGACGCCGCCAACTCCCGATCCATCAACAACTCCAACGTCCTTGCCGTCTCCGGCATGGCAACATCCCCGGACTCCGCCATAGAAATCCTCGACACTTGGCTTAAAACCCCTTTTAAGTCTCCTTGTCCGGCCTCGAATTCTGCTCCATGGGGGGAAGAAATAGAATCCTTCTTGGACAACTCGCTCAGCGAGATGCCTGTAATTGGTGCAAAACTTTCTGATCCTAAACAACAAGAGGAGGGAAGTATAAACACAAGCGCGTGCGCACTCTGCTGCCTGGTGAAAAACAGAAAATTAGAACCCATCGAGATTATTCCTGGCGGGGCAATGAAGATAGTTAGAGAGAGCCCAACATCAGCTATAGTAAGTTTCAAAGCAGGGAGTGTAGAGCCTGCACATCATCATACATTTGGGCATGATTTGGTGGTGTTAAAAGGGAGTAAAAGGGTGTGGAATTTGAGTAAGAAAGCAAAATATGATCTGGTTGTTGGCGATTATTTGTTCACACCGGCCGGAGATGTGCATAGAGTGAAGTATTTTGAGGATACTGAGTTTTTTATCAAGTGGGAAGGGAAATGGGACATTTTCTTTGATGAAGAGATGGAGGTTGCTAAGAGTGAAATTGAGAAGGAAGCAGAGGATGGGTTTGAGTTGGTAAAGTAAGATAACACGTGTGATTTGAACTGGCTTGAGCTTAATAATGTCTTTGTGCCTCTGGTATGTCATGTTGGTTAATGATCTTTTGCCCTGTTAATTTTGATGTGCGGCTGTGTGTTAAAGAACCAATAAAAATGATGAATCAAGCGTTTGTTTTGAATAATCCATGTGGTTTACTTGATGCTTTTTACTCTTTTGATGTTGATTTCTAGCTATTGTGATTTCTGTCAATGGTTGGACACTGTTTTATGCAAATTTGATGTTTGTCAATGCTGCTGTTTCACACCCTTTAAGAGCAGACAACAGATTCCATGCTTGATTAGGCAGAAATGGTGGATAATACATGCATAATGGTGAATTGATCATAGATTTTCATTAAAAGAATCTCTGCTTCACTGGCTAGCTTCCTTGCTCTAGCATAGAAACTGGGGGCAAAAGAAAGAAACCAGATGTGATTTCAACTTTGTATAAACCATGTGGACTCTGCAGGAAAATGAATCTTTTCTAGTAATCTGAGTTTAGGCCATCTTTCTCATGAACATATTCCCTTGATTACTGTCCATCGCAATGTTCGATGTTGTGTTGTACGCAAGCTAGGAGATGCCATCGAAGTCTGTTTTCTTTCCATTTTGCTTATTGTTTACTAGCTAATTCAAGGATTCCATACAATAATGTCTTGTGGCTTCTGTCATCCATGTGCATAGAGTTATTCAAGGAAAAAAATCTCTTAGTTAAACGACAGATTTCTTACAGAAACTGTTGTCAGATCTGGAGCAATGATCTAGATCCGAATCGGCAGAGTGTGACATGGGAGCATTGACACGTAGCCTCCATTTATTTTCTTTCCAAAGGTCGTCCATTTTCACATCGTAGTCAAGTATTTTTCTTTTCAGTGAGGGAGCCAGGAAGGATCTTATAATTTCCAATCATAGTCATGTATTTTTTGGTATTGTGGAGGCTAGAGAGCCACAGCTACTACACCGCGGTACTAACTGCGTCGAAAAGCATGCATCTATTCCCAAAATCATTTTGCAAAAGCAAACACATCACTGAACATACTCTAAAAGACATGTTTGTCCAAGCGAGGACTCTAGAGCTTTCTTTTACTGCAATTACCAAGTTCATCCAAGTCAAAAACTAGGGAATTTATTGGGGGAAAAAACCCTTCCCACTGCCAAAAGCAGCCGATCATCGTATGGTTATTCTGTGTAGTAGACTCCACGTTGCCATTGGCTCGTTCTCTTGGACTTTTGTATGTCATCCTCATTCCGGGCTTTATTGCCCGCATTCCTGCGTTTCACCTAGACCTATAACGTGGGATCCAGGCCATGATGCTCCTTAAGGAATAAATACATCTTTCTTTTTTTGATAAAAATAAATAAATCATTCAAGCCATTGTAGACAGTGTGGTCTCACGGTTGAGACCGTGTATTTATAAGTGTTTCATTAATTAATATATACCACAATTGTATATATTTTGAAACCTGATTAAGAAAAATCTATAATTTATAATTTTTCTTAAACTTACTCTTTCAAACCATAATTATAAAAACTATCTCAATGCCATGTCCAGGATTCTTTGTCTAGGTGGTTGAAACTCCATTTCAACCACTGAGATAAACACTGTAAATACCATGATCGTTACATGACTTGACAACAAGGCATATGACAGCATCAACGCCTAGATTGCCTAATAACTGAAACTAATCTATACATTGGAAAAGTTTTGAATTGCATAAATCATAAACTTAACCTTATTGGCATCATATACCCAACAACTATTTATTTCAGCCGTGAATCATGAAGCAAGCTTTGATATGTGATATGTAATTGCTATCATACAAGACTGAGCTCATCAGTTACTGTGTTAGAATTTGCGCAGTCTTGAGATTCGACAGCTGCACGTTTTTTCCTTAAAGCTACTAACTCTTCCCCAGCATCGCAAATGTATGCTGAAGCTTGTCTGCCGGACAAAGTCGCTCCTTCCATGCTGTCTATGTAATCCTGTTCAATGCAGAAACAATGCTGGATTTACTGCAGTTTTTATTACATTTTCACTCAAATAAAACCAAGTGTTGCAGAAACATCAACTTCCAATTTTTTTCCAGATTTTGCTGGATTTCATTCACTCAACTTATGCGCTTATGCTTGTATGACACTACTGATAAACAAGGAAACTTAGATTAGCCAGTTAATCTCTGATGGTTTTTCCCTTTTAATTAATAGGTGTTTTCATCCAGAAAACTGTGGGGGCAAACACTAGAAGCTGCCTTTCAGTCAAGCTAAAAGGTGAACGGAAATTTATGTTACCTGTTTTGTGTATGAGCCAGCAAGGAAGAAATTTTTCACAGGTGTCTTCTGATCAGGTCTGAAAGGATCTTTGCCAGGTCCTTCACGATATAAAGATTGCGCAATTTTTACAACGGATGACCAGATAACTTCTAGACCTTGGGATGAGGGGAACAAAGCCAGGACCTGATTATGGAAATAAAAAAAATAAGTGCATGAAAACGAGAATATTGCACAACAATAATTGGAATCAACAATTCATAATTCTATACACAAAAAAGATTCAACCACTAGCTACAAAAGCAACAAACACAATATTTTACCATCTTGTTATATGAAAGCTAACATCTTTGATAATGGAAACCTTTGATCTCAAATTGCCTTTTGGCTTGCCAAGGGCCCATATCACAAAAAAAGAGCAATTATGGGTGGTATCACAGCTGAAAAGGACTTGCATTCAAGCCTGGTTACTAGGTGCACAGACAATTTTAAATTCTAGTACTTCCCAAGTAAGCTGATTTTGATGTCCTAAAATGAATAGAGATGTTTTCTTTATTCACATAAATGAGTATAGGTTGTTTACACATGTCAATGACATGCAGATGGTAGATTTTCAAGGTGTGACTACTGCCATCTGAAGCCAAGTTTACCATGTGTGCTCTCATGCAAAAGGTGTGCGTGTAGAAATGAAAGAAGCCTTATGGATAAGTGCTCTGTCAAGCCGAACAATTTAAATTCAGAAGTCACTAAAGCCTGAAGAATTTAATCAAAGACTACCCACATTATGTTCTTGCATGACTTCCCAGAGTGTGTAATAGGGCTTATAACCTTATATAGTAGATGACTTTAGGCCTTAAGAGATAGCGTTTAAATGCTACAAACCTGCTTTGAGACTCTCTCTATGATTTTATCATTTGTCAAGGACATGTAAGGATCTCCAGGTGTCAGTACACATCTGAAACATTTGATTTTTGTGATGACAACAGAATGGGATGGAAATATAAAAGAGAACTATAGGGATACGTAAGGTAGATCATCAATATTCCTTATAAAAAGCAGAAGCTAGCAGCAGTATACTGATAGTAGAGATATTTTTTTTCTTACTGAAGCAATGAACCTTGTCCTTCAATGTAGTAATCCTCTGGGGAAGCGAGTGCTAGGTCAGCAAAACAAGAAAAATCTGCATCTGGGGTATACAGGAGGTTATCTAAGCCAGCAGCTTGCCGCAACTGCCTATAAATCGAAAGAAGCAAGGGTTTATTGGAAAAGATGCCTATGAATAGTCTCAGCTATTATCAAAGCAAATAATATTCTTCGTCATTTAAAAGCATCCTGCTTTCACAATCAGAGCACCAGCATAGATAGAAATTCACCTTGATCGTTCTAGATCCTGCAATTCTGTAACCCAGCCATTGTATCTAAGCTGTACTGTGACAACAGGTACTCCCACTAGCTCATAAATATTATCGAAGAACTTTGATTCCCTCCACTGGGATGGAAGTAGTCTTTTAATTCCAGGGACATCACAAGCTGCCAATGAATCAAACCACAGAATGACAAAAAACCATCAATGCACAATTGAGACAGGATACAGAGAAAGAGAGAGAGCATATCTGACTGCATACCTGCAACATATGCATCAGCTTTAACAACTTTCTTATCCGTAGCCTACAATGATATTAAACATTCCATTAATGGAGACCTTACAATACTGATTGATTATAAAAATAAAACACAGAAACCTCCTAAATACACATACACAATCTAATTTCTCAGATGTTTGATGTATGAGTCTTGATCCTGTCATAACCTTACACACTCCGTTTCCTTCCTCTATTAATTTGGCTAGGTTTGATTTAACATATTCCCTATAGGGTATAGACTGAAGATTTTAATTTCTAAACTTTACATGCACCAACTATATGCATCAATCTGAAGAAGATAACTCCATCAATTCTCCAATTGCAAACCCACAAATATGTGCTTGGGGAGTTAGACAGAGTGTGGGATATTCATTTCCTCTTCATTTATCAAAAGATGCAAGATTGAATGCTTTGTCTGAACTCTTAAGCCCTTTTCCCTGGACGTCTTCAATTTAGAACCATGGCCTACTGATAATATTCATTGACACAATGTCGAGAAAAATAGATCGCACCCCTATTGATCCTTAAATTGGAACAATGCAACCAAGTTCATGATAAAATCATTGAACAAGTAATCTAGATGATGCTTTCATACATCAATGTCATAAAGGATTCAGTTTAAAAGAAGAAAAATAAGAAGCCATTTACCTTCGATGTGGCAAGTCCTGTGACATGTATTTCTCCATCAGGAGATCTATCGTAAAGTATCTGTCTGCACCCCCACCTCAAGTGAAACCTGCTCTTGGAGATAAAGAGGCGTTAAAGAATATCAATTATTGGGACCCAAAAAAAAGAAAAGACAAGGAATGACTTTGAACCTATATTTTACAATTATACCTGCCTCCTTTATCTTCGATATACTTTCTAATGGGACCACTCAAGTAAGCATCTGGAGAGCCCTTGAGCATGCGAAGTAAAGAAGCCTCTGTCTTGGTGGCAAACAATGAGAATATGGTCAGCATGCACCTAGCACTGATGTTATCACAGTCAATAAACCCAAGGGCATAAGCAACAGGATCCCACATTCTTTGGATACTCATCCGGGTGCCACCTTTGGACAAAAACCAATCAGAGAAGCTGATCTGTAGTAAGAAAATGTAATTTCAAGGGTATTATTAACAAAATGATTGAGCAACTAATCAAAGCACCAAAAGAAAGAGAAATGAGATTGTTCTTACACTATCTAAATCCCTTATGTCCCTCAATGCTCCATCTGGATCAATAAGAGCCTTTACAACTGGACTCAAGGCAAGAGCAACTGCATTTCTTGCTTTATCATAAGGCTGCAATTGAACAGCACCATGAGAAAATTACATCAAAAGAGAGTTAAAGGGGCTAGGACATTGAGCACCGGTTGGTTCAGCTTCCCAAAAGATGTTGAAAGACGACATATAAAACCCTTATAGTTTCTTCAACACTTTTTTTCTTTTTTCAATCTTTTTTTCTCCTGGTTTCCAGCTTAAATTTGGATGCCAAAACTACAATATTTAGACTGCAATGAAAGTTGTGAGGGTGTCGCTAAGAAAAGGATATTAAATGCCTTTCGATGACATTTTTTTTGGCTAGCATCTAAAGTGAAGGATATTGCCCCATAAAAGTCCAGAATGAACTGGATGTCAAAAAACCATCCCAACCCAAAAGCTTAAACTATTAGGTGAGGTCCCAGGATACCATGTCAAAGAACCATCTCAACCCAAAAACTTAAGCTGTTAGATGAGTTCCCAAGATATGATTTATATTATTCTCTAACACTGGATGCTAGGAAATGAAAAGAATCACCTTAAGCTGATTTGTCGACAAAAATGCACGAATCCCATGCAACGGAGCTCCAATTAGAAACCGAAAATCAAGCTCTGAAATCAAATTCAAGTTGTGAAAGGATTTAAATATAGTAAACAAGATTGAATATGACAATACAGGATGCTAGCAAACCAACTGAGGAAAGATGGTTTCAATCTACGATGCACATCTACTGTAAGGCAAAATGTGATCAGATAAGGATCAAGTATCAAATCATACCACCAATTTCACCTCCCTTGTTAACAAATGTGTGAGTATGATCCTTCACAAGAAGATTTTTATCTGCGCCCACCTATGTCCAGGTGGTGATTCAGAAAAGGTATCAAATTATATAAAGAGCAGCATTTTGTGTTCAAAAACTATATTTTAAATTGTTATATCACAATAACAAAAGAAACTTGCTTCACCTTCTTCATCAAACGGAAAAGATTATTATAGCAACCAAAGAAAACGTGAAGTCCCATTTCAATATGGTTTCCCCGTCTATCAACAAACGAACCCACTTTACCACCAATGAAAGACCTCGAATCGTATATATCCACCTGATAAAAAATAAGAACATTTATCTCTAATTTCCATTATCACATAAAACCAGTTTCAGAGCAACTGAAACTTTCCAAGAAATAGATGTCAAGTTTGCTCTTAAATAGAAATGAGATTGTTGTATAATGCTAATGCTATGTTGCTTAAAAATCCACAAACTTCCAAAATTTTTGAGTTCCAATAAGGTCAAGATGATCAGAAGTTCAAGCAAGACAATGCAGAAAAAGCAAATATGTAATAAGCTGATGAGAGTCCTCGGGGCATTGTGAGCAAATACCTCATGGCCTTGATCCAATAGCTCCACTGCAGTTGACATGCCTGCCAACCCAGCTCCAATAATAGCCACCTTCAGTTTTGGTCCCCTATAATGTGCAGGTTCTGGTGGAAATAACCCCTTTGGAGCTGGGAATCATACAATTCAATGCATCGTCAGCGAGAGAAAAAAAAATGTCTTCGTACACATCTTACTGACCTTTAAGTGACATCAACAAATACAGATAAAACAGCAGTATTTTTTTTCACACATAATTCTTGAAGGCATCATAACATATGCATTTCATCTAATGAAAATCTTTACTATCTTTTTCAATTTGTTGTCGATTCCAGTAACTATTAACAAAACTTGAATATTCCGATGAACTATCTCGTCTATTAAAAAATGCAGCAATCTTTCACACACATTTCCCAAAGATCACAACATAACATTTTATCTAGCTACTCAAAATATTTAATACCTTTTCCAATTTACTGGGTTTTCCATTCCAATTGCTATTATTCTTATAGTTGCTAACAGAGACATAAAACAAAGCGTTTGGCTCTTTTGCAGAAGATTAAGCAACTTGTCAACATAAGAGACGCCCATTTATAATCCATGCGTAACCGGATAGCATAATTTAATTTCAATGATACACTTACAAGTCATCAACCCACCAACTCTCTCAAAATTCAGAGCTAATTGAAGCAAAATTAACATAAAACTCAAAACCACTGTACCAACACCAAAAGAATGGATAAAAAGTCTCAATCTTTAATCTACAAAGAAAACCCCGGATAGACAAAAGGCACAAAAAGTCAAAGCAAGCAATACAATAAGAGCAAAAAAGGGAAACTTTAAAGAATTACCATTAACACTCATATCAGATACTTTGGTTTCCAGAGAATCCAAAGCAGACCGAACAGTAAACAACCTTCGATTCCTGAACCCCACCTGAGCCACTGCCCGCCTACCACCAGAGAACAAGAACCCTGGTGGGGCAGTCCTGCTTCTAGTTCCAGAAACAGAATTTGCAGGCAAAAGAATCAAAGAAGCCATGGTTTTCTTCACAACTCAATCAAGAAAACTCTTCACCTCTTTTTCTTCTTTCTCTGAATTATTTGGTATATATCAAAACACCACAAGTCTTGTCAGAGAAAGAGTGAGGTGAGAAGTGATAGAAAGCAAGAAAATATGAGTCTCTATTTCTCTAAACTCTATAGCGACAGAGCGTGCGTCCAATTTTAACAAGAACAGCCAAATTAAGTAAACGTAGACAAAGAAAGAGTGGAGGGCATCTAGAGAAGGGAAGATGCTTTGATAGAATTAGAGTTGAGAAATTTGTCAGGTAACTAAGACATGAAGAGGCTGGTTTTGTTTATTTTCTTTGCTAGTTGTTTGGTACTAAAATACATGGTGACTGTCGGAAGTGGACAATATCCTATTTCTTCGTCGATGGGGGTGGCTTTGTCCACTAAAAACGATAATGCACCAACGAAATTGCAACAAAGACAGATTGAGGAGGGGGTTAATTTATTTATTTAATTTTTTTTTTTTGGGGGGGTGGAGGGTGTCAAATTTGGTGGGTTGAGGTAATTTTCCAACAAGGGAAATGGTGTAGGCAAGTGCACTCCCTTATCTTCTTCCATTGTTTCTGCTTTTAGTGGAACGCCTTCATTCATTCCTTTCACATGAGCTTGTTGTTTGGTGACTTCTATTCTTCGATTTTTTTGGTAGATTCTTTATTTTTATATTTGGATTTGGATTTCATAAAAAATGATAGACTATGTTCGTTGTTCCAAATCTCATTATTATTTTTAAAATCAATTGTTTGAATTAAATAAAAAAGGAAGTAATAAATTGTTAAGTTTTTATTATAAGAAACTCTATACCTTGTGGATTTTTTTGCTGTAAGAGGATATTATTCATGCACTTACCAAACATTGTCGACTTACTGTTCTTTTTATAATAATTTATTTTAGTCCTTGAAATTTTATTTTTTGTGTTTTGATTCTAATGTAATTGTTTATGCTTTCTTAGTCAATATAAAATTAAAATAATAAAAATTAAAACAAAAAAATGTAAAACATAGACGACGTACTAGAGATTTCATGCAAAATATATTAAGACCCTCGATTTTTAAAAATAATGTAATCCCTATAATTTTAGTCCATTGAAGTTTTAAAAAAAATCACTTTTAATACATAAATTCATTTGTATTATTTTTCAGTCTCTGGTTAAAAAAAAAAAGAGAAGAGTTGTTGGATTCAGGCAATGAGAGAGAAAATCACAGTTCACTCTATTTTTTGCCACCAAAATAGGTTTTACTAGTGTCCACGGGTTTCTAAAGATGAGGGGGGCTTCATGATGACGCCTTAATATTACATAAAAAACAAATCTAAGCTGAGAAAGCCAAAACTAACCTAGTTTAATTTCAGATTTTTGTGTGTTCGGAGTTGACGATTAGGAGTTATAAGGATGTTAGTGAGGTATTCTAAAATTAAAATGGCTTATAAATTGAGTTTTTTAATCAAAAAATATGTGGCCCTAATTTTCTAGCAACCACGATGGTGGTTGGAATTTGGCTCGTAAATAACATGTCGCCTGGCTTGGTAAGTGATGAGTCACTTGCTTGTTTAAGTGATGAGTCACTTGCTTGTTTATTTTTAAAATAATTAGGGTGGATGACCCTTTAATATATATATATATAGCCAAGCCTAGACAAGCGGGTGTTGGCTTGAAGGCCCACCACACACATGAGCTTTTCCTTGCATTGGCATAGTAGTATTGAGCCACGGGCTTGAGAACCTGGACTATTTTTTGACCTTTTGTAAAGGTTATATAAAAGTTTCAGAAAAAAAAATTATTGAATTCAATTGAATTTATAATCAGAATCAGTTTATTTTCTTTTTAATTTTTTTTAATTGATATCTTCTTTGAATATCTTTTTTTCTTAAATAATTTTTAAATTTATGGTTTAATTAATATTTCTTCTCTGTAATTTTTTTTAATTTAACTTTTTTTGGATAGAGATTTGTTTTAACAGTGTTGTTTGCACTTAGTTTTTGTAAAGATTATTCTAATTCATCTATAATTTTTTTAATCTTTTATATAGATAAAATTTATTTTTTAAAATAAAAAAATATTTATTTTCATATAACATTTCTAATATATGCGGCCTTCCTTACTATTTTTTTTCTTTTATTTTATTCAATTAGTTTAATGTGTATGTTATTTCTATTATCATTTTATTAAATAAAAAATTAATTTTAATAAATAAATTCAGTTAGCATAACCGAGTAAATATCTCGTCTTATAAGAATAAATATCTTGATCTATATTTATTTCTTGATTTGTTCAATTTTATTTTTAGTTATTATTAGTGACTTTTTTTCCCGTCTATTACAATATATAATTCTCAATTTATTTTATTATATATATATATACACACACATGAACTTTTTGATTTACATAGTTTTTTTTAATGTATAAAATCGTGTCGAAAAAGTTAGCATATATAATTTTTTTTTTGTAGAAAAAAAAGATTTAGATCGCAACAGGTCAAATATCTAGGTATGTATTAAATTGTGTATATTGGATTTAAATTTAAAGGAAGAAGAAAATAAAAGGAAAGGAAACTACTTCTTTTCCTCATTTTCCAGAATCCAGATGCAGGATTTGGTATTTGAACATGGGACTTTTTTTACATGCCAAGGAAATCATCACATGACTCCACCAAATATTTATAAACTACATAGGTTTTGCAGGCCAGATTAAAAAAAATTATGTAAAAAAATAAGAACTAGCAAACTGTTTTTAAAGAAGTTACAAAATTTAAGACTCGCGTCGAAGAAAAAAATGGATCCAATAAGATGTTTTTATTTAACTGTATGATAAAAAAATCAATTATAGTAAATAAATTGAACTCTTATAAAAATAAATTATCTACACAAAAAAAAAAATTGCTTGCAAAAAGAAGAAAAGTTACAAAATTCAACTTTTAAAAAACTCAATGCTGAGTGATAAAATTTTTTAAAAAATAACTCATATCCACTTAAGATAGCATGCCAAACCTCATGACCCAAGTTGGGAGGTTTGAAATTGAAACAACTCTATAAACAAATAAATTAAAAAAAATTATAATGTTTAATTTTAAATAATCTAAATATAGAATAGAAAAAAACCAGCAAACTCAAGCAAGTTTGGTAAGCCTCGTGAGCTAGATTATACAAACAAGATAGTCTAATAAAAAACAAAATAAAAAATATTACAAGGCTCAATTCCAAACAAACCAAGTATTAAAGGACAAAACAACAAAAAAATGAAATCTTTAAAACACAACCCAAAAAAACCTTATAAATACATACTATTTACAATTAACCATGCCTACAAAATAGTACTATTCATTTGAATAGTGTTTTTATTTTTTAATTTTTCTTTTCAATAACTCATTTTTTTTCTTTTTTATTCTTTCAATTTATTCCTTTAATGTTAGATTGTTTTGAGAATTGTACTTCATAATTTTTTTTTCTGTTGGGTTATATACCAGTCTCATTGATCAATTTTTTATGCCACTTTTTCTAATTGATTTTTTCTATTCTTCAATATTAAGTTAATTGAAAATTAAGTTTTATAATTTTTTTTATTTGCTTTTTATAAGATTATCCTAATTTCATGACTTGAGTTAAAGATTTAGTATATTAACCTGAGTAGTTTTTTATCATTTTTTAATATATATTTTTTTCAATTTCATTCTTCAACATCAGATTGATTAGGAATTGACCTTCATAACTTATTTTGACTCTTTTTTTTTATAAAGTTATCATGACCTCATGACCCGAGTAACAGATTTAAATGATTCAATATCTTACAATCTTAATATTTTAAAAAATAACATTTAATATGTTATTATATCAATATTTAAAAATATTTTATTTAATATGCATCGTATTTTAAATTCATAATATTTTTTTTTTTTTTTGAAAAACATGTTAGGCAGTATATGGATATTTTTTTATATTAAAAAAAAATTATCCTACAAAGCGAGCCAATGATGTATTCTATGTGCTAGTAGATGCAAAGAATCCTGGAAGTAGAAGTAGATGACAAGAAATGCAATGCACCTA
>Ga0325402_1004349_pt1 | contig 13030 bp, 6 predicted proteins | sample PopdelMetagenome_22_FD_207212 | JGI IMG/M metagenome (GOLD analysis project Ga0325402, IMG submission 207212) | Populus deltoides microbial communities from Bellville, Georgia, United States - Xylem-PdKOR-R3 | ecosystem: Host-associated > Plants > Phyllosphere > Stem > Wood/Secondary xylem... | reverse complement strand
CATTAGTCTATTTATTTTTTCAACTATGTTTTTATTTATCATTACTTACTTTTTTTCCATTTATTTACAAAAGGTTTGTAATTTATTTAAATGAATGCGTCCATATGTTTTTCAATTTATATTTATTATTTTTTTATGTAAGAAAACACGCTGAAAAATTCTATATGTTCAAGTTTTTTTTTTTTTATCATGTATTGGTGTTTTCAATTTGATCCTTATTCTTATGATTTTTTTTCCCTTAACTCTTTTATAAAAAAAATTATTATTTTTAATTTTACCCTTGAATCCAAATTGATAGTGTATTAGTTTTTATTTATTTATTTTGGTCCTCATTGATCGATTATATATATATATATATATATATATATATATATATATATAATGTTTTCCTGTTTGTTATTGTTGCATCTTTTTTTTCCCTATATGATTCAAATAAAGCCAGCTTATTTAGTTGATCGAAACTATAACCCGAGTTTTTGAATTTCTCTTTTTTTTCAAAAAAAGACATGCTAGCAATGCCTAAATATTTTACTGAAAAAATAATGCAGACTCGGAACATTAGCACCAACCTAGTAAAAGCTAATTGGGGAAATATTTTTACTATAGCCTGTGAGAGAAATTATTGTTTGCCTCTCCACCAAAAAAAAACTTTAAACAAGCAATTAGAAGTATTTTAATATTTTTACAATGCTCATTAGTTATTATCAAATTGATTGATGACAAATAAATGTTTTTTCATTTCAATTGCAGAAGGAAACGACTATAATACCATTGGAATAAAAAAAAAAACTAGATTCAAATGACACTTTTGTGTTTTTACAATGATTTTTATGTAATTATCATGTCTAATGAGGGACAATTTAGTATTTCATTGGGTGTTGAAAATATATAAAATAAAAAATAAAAAGCACAGTGAAACAATCAAATATCATTAGAAGCCAAAAAATTAAAATTGGCCACAAGGGGCTTTTTGTTTTTCGTAAAGGTTTTCTTGGTTGTTATGTGGTAAGTTGAGGGGAAATTAGAACTTTTAACAAAAATAAAAATAAAAATAAAAATGCAAAGTTGTTGGGAATGCGTAGCATGCACTATGTGTGAGGTGCCTAAGCTTTTTGAAAATAAAAATAAAAATGAAAAGTTGTTGGGCATGCCTAGCATGCACCATGTGTGAGGTGCCTAAGCATGTTGAACAACAGGTGCGGCGCCTCCAGCATCCAAAAATTTCTTTCTATTGTGTTGTTGGAAGCAACATCATGTCCTCTTCTATGTGGAGTGACGAGTGTTGGTGCTGGTGGTTCATTGATGGGGATTTTCTTCTTCTTCTTCTTGTTCTTTTCTCTCTCCTCCCCTAAACATTATAATTTGGATCTCTTTGTTGGTGGTATTTCAACTTCATTCATTATTCTTTTGATTTTTATGTTTTGTTTTTTGGTCTTTTTATATATAAATTTTATTAGTTTTCACTTTCAACTTTCAATCTCAATTTATCAAATATTATATTTTTTAATTTTATTCTTATTCTTTTGATTTTGTTTTCTTAGCCCTTTTATTAAAGTTTTATTGTTTTTTAATATCATCATTCAATCCAAATTGAAGGTATTATATTTTTCAATTTGGTCCTCATTGTTTCGATTTCTAATTTCTTTCTTGGCTCTTTTGTAAAAATTATTATTTTTTCAATTTCACCATTCAATTAAAATATTATTTTTATTTTTTATATCAATTTTGATTTTTATTCTTTTGATTTTTTTGGGTCCTTTTACTAAATTGATTTGTCTTTTCAATATCATCATTTAATCAAATATAAAATTCATTTTGTATTTTAATTTTGATCCTCATTCTTTTAATTAATATTTTTTAATTCTTTTCTATAATTAAATATTTTTTTTCAATTTCATCCTTCAATATTTGCTTGATTGAGAATTGGTCTTCCTGGTTTTTTTGAGATTGGGTGTTTCAAGTCTAATGACCCGGATTACGAGTTTAAAAACTTAACACATGTTTTTTTTTTAAAAAAAAGGGCTTTACAATTATTTTTTTTTCAAGTTATTCCAATTTCATGATCTAGACCACGGGTTTGGCAAGATATCTCAGATTGGTCGACATTGATTACCAGGGTTACAAGTTTAAGCTAACTCAGGTTAACCAAGATCATTTTTTTATGTCCTTTTTTTACCCCATTTTTTTCTTTTGTATTTAATAAGTTGTGAATTAAGATACATTGTTTATTTTATTTTGAAAAAATATTTCTTCCCCTTGTTATCCTAATCACTTTTCTTTTTAAATTTTAATCATTTACTATCTTTTTTTTTTCATCTAATTGAAATATAGCCATGGGCTATAACTTGAGGCATACATTTTTCTTTATTTTTTAAAACACACTTGCGGCATCTGAATAGTATTTTTTGAGCAAACAAAAATAGTCTGGCCTCAAGGCGAAGCGTGGGCACCGAGGCTGGTATAAAATAATCTAAAAAATTAAAATATTTTATAATGCATGCATGCATAGTTACACACTTAGATATAACCCGTGTTATGTCATGGGTTAGGTCAATTTGTTTTTAACATAAAAAAATATTTAAGCATTGCTAACGTGTTTTTCAACAATAAAAAAATCATAATAATTAACTTAAAATTCAATGTGTATGTTTAATAAAATAGATTGAGGATTATACACACTAATTAATGATAAAAAAGATCCTAACACTAACTAAAGAGCAAGTCATGAAGTTGAGAAACATGCATAGATGACACTAATTTTTAATTATATGCATTGGAAAGCCCTTTTATTTATTTTTTTAAATGGCACCAACATTTTTATAAAAACATTAACAATTTAAATTTCATTGGAACATAATAACTTTCTAATAAAGTTTTTTCTTTATTAATATCTTTATTTAAAAAAACAAATATAACATTTTTTCTATGTCACTTTTAATGAAAACTAAAGGAAATAAAAAAAATACATAAAAAATAGGACAATTTCAAATAAAAACAAAAAGACATCGCTAACTAAAACCCCTTTATCTCATTAACATGCTTTCTCATTAACATGTTCCTTATTTTTCATAAAAAAACATTTTCATCAAGACATTTGTTTTTTAAAAAGCATCCTATTATTATTCTAAAAGCAAGATTTTTTTTTAAATAACAATCTAATAATTTTAATACGAGTGTATTAAAAAACACAACAACAACAACAATAATACAACATTCATGTCTTGTCATAGGGAACTCTTTTCAAGTATCACTAAACTCATCTTAGACCCGAATAATTACCTAGTTTGAGTTTCAAATTAAACCAATGAAGGCTAATTTGATGTGACATGTTCAACTTCAGCGAGTCTAAAAGTAACCTAGAAGATTGATAAAAACATGGATTTACTTAAAAGAAATTTCAAGATGACACCATTTTCTTAAATATCAAGGTGATGACATATCATATCGATATGGGTTAGTTAACCTATCAACCCCGCCACCCAAGTTATAGACCTAATCGAGTTTAAAAGGTATTTTTTTCTAAAATTATTTTTTATTTAATTATATAATAATAAAAATTGGTCACCGCATTAAAGAAAATGACTAAAAGAAAAAAAATTTGATTATGATAGGCTACATAAAAAGAAAGATTGCTCGAGAATGAAGTAAAAATTAAATGAAATCAAATAATATAACATATAAAAATCATTCTTAGTTAATGTAAGGATTTAAAATAAATTATACATATTATATTTAAAATTATTTAATTTTTAAGAAAATGACTATGAATTGGTGAAACAAAAATAAGCTAACAGTGTGGGCCTATTGGCCTAACGTGCTTAGGCCTTTAAAAATAAGCCTGGCCGTATGGGCCTTTATTTTTTTTTCTTTCAAATTGGTCTTCCACTCATTTTTTTTAAAAGAACTAAAAGATGTGTTGTCTATGTGCCCATAATCTAGCTACCATAAAGGTGACAAGAATTTGAGCTATGTATTTTTTATCCCAACCTTATTTTTTTAACCTATTTTGATCTAGAAGAACTTGAAAAACACTCTCATAACTTCACAAAACTAGTTTTCCAACTCAAAAAAACTCTTAACTGGTTAAAACAACACAAATCAAACAAAAAAAATCACGCAACCCTAATATACTTTTTCAAGTGATATGGCAACCCAAAAACTTTTTGATAGCACTCGTTTTGTCAAGCCTAATCTTGGCCATGTTGGTGAACTAAATTGGAACAACCAACCTCTTTTCCTTTTCTTAGTCATTTTCCAGTGAGTCTTTTTGTTCTTCTTCAAATTCAGAAAGTAAAATGTAAATAAAATAAAGCTTTATACTAAACCTTATAATTTTTAAACTCAAGGGACCAAAATAGAAGTTTGACAAAATTTTAAGCCTAAGAGGTGTTGACACCATTTTTTTTTTTAAAGAAGAAGGGCTTATATCTTACCAAGGTTTTAGCTTTGGTCCTTACTCATTGCTAATTTCTCTCAAACAAGAAAACTAAATAAATTCTTACAAAATTGAGAATCATCTTATGTTAGGACCTTTTTTTAAAACTAAGATGACCTGAGAAAAACCAATATGAAATAAATAACTAAGCCAAATTGTCAAGTAAAACAATCTTGAAGGATGAAATCAAAAAAAAAAAAAATTAATGGTCAGACTAGAAAAAAATAAATAAAGGACTAAAAAAGAAAAATATTTTATTTTTAAATAAAAGGCTAACATTTCACCCTACTTTCAATTTTGGTCCTCTAATATTTAATTTTCATAAAATTTTCATAAACAACCATATTGAAACCCTTTTTACAAAATTAAGAACCAACTCAAAGCAGGGATTTGTTTTAGACTAAAAACCTAAAAGAAATCGATACGAAACAAATCATCAAACCCAATCACCAATCATTACAACGTGGAATGATAAAATTAAAAAAAAATAATTCAATAGCTAAAGAAAAAAAATTCAGGGACCAAGAAAAATAAAAACATTGTGCAAATCCATGACGTTTTCACTCAGAAGCCATTGTAAAACACAAATATTCCTCAAATTATCACCATATCAAGATGATAAATCTTTTGTTTAGTAGTCTAGGTTGTCACCTTGTTAAGACAACCAACCTTTACTATATCCCTTAGATCGCCCTATCAATCAAGATGACTAAAGTTTTCTCACCATTTTGAGTATATGGTACAAGTCATGTTGCATTAAGATGAAAAAATCTTTTTCATATTTGGATGTTTATAACAACATCAATATAATACCAAATTTATCACATAGTTAATTACCCTATCAAGATAATTAACATGCAATTACCATGTCAAAATTATCCTTTCTAAAACCAAGGTAATCACCTTATCAAGATAATCCACATATGATCCCATTTCAAGATGGTCATTCCATAGTAGTCAAGGTGATCACCTTGCAAAGATAATCACCATGTCAAGACAACCATTCCTAGTAGTAACAAATGATCATATTAGCTCAACTGATCAAACCTTGGGTTTTCTCCCCAATAGTCACGAGTTCGAGTTCCCTTAGGGCTATTGCAGACTTACATGGTCGTTAACTTCAGGGTCCGTGAGATTAGTCGAGGTATGCACAAACTGGCCTGGACATCCATGTTAATAAAAAAAATGATCATATTGTTAAGATGGTCCATGACACGACCAAAGAGTTGATGTCTTCTCCCAAGTGTAGGAGTATCGAAGTAATAAATAACTCGGTAAGATCGGGGTCGAACCACAGGGAGGTTAACTATATAACTATAAATAAAGAAATAGATAATAACAGAAAAGGAGTTGAAGAGAGTTTTGAGATGTGATATTAATATAAGGATTAAACAAGGATAAAATAATTATCAAGGTTAGAGGATCCACTAATGGTATTTTAAACAAGTATAGTATAAACTCTTTTTATTACTCAACTAGAAACCACACACAAAGGAGGTTCCAATCGGATTATAAATTGTTAACATGATTACATTAGTTATTTTATTCGAATAATGCTAATTCTTATAAATGTTGTCAGTCATTCATGATTATAACTTATGTTAACAATAAATCAAGTTCCTTTCATAGCACAGGTGTCGGTTATACCATACGGTTAGGCTATGAAAGTGCCAAGTATTTTTTGTACCAAGGGTTATACAACATAAATCTAGATTAACCATTTAACAAGCAAAGTATTAAAAGTGAACAAGATAACAAGTACAAAACATGTTAGTATCAAACATTAAAGTCCATGTTGAGTTTATACTATGCTTATTCTTACACCATTAGTGTAACCTTTTCACCTTGACATAATAAACTTAGCTAAACATAATGAAAGAGAGAAACATAAATAAATAAGATAAGAACATAAATAAGATATAAGTTAACTAAGTAAAGAAAAGGAAATGAAAAGCATAAACAAGAGATTAATATAAACAAAACTTAAGCATATCAAAAATATAAAGAAAGAGAGCAAGAACATGATCTTAATTTGAAAACCAAGATCCCTAAATGCATGGCAAATGCCTCTTTTTATAGGCTAAAATTCAGAACTATTGATTTGATGACTAATTGTTGAGTGGGTGGCCACATCTTGACTTGGTGACAATCCTTATCTTCTTGTCTGAACAAAACATCATTACTAACATCAGAATTTGAACAGATAGTCTTCATAAAAGTTCTAGAAAATTGTCTCAGCTTTCCAACAAAACAAGAATCGGCGTATTTAGACTTCTAGAACTCGAGATATGGGTTGAACACTGAACAGTATTTGAGCTGCATGATAGATTCTGACTTCTCCATTGTTGCTATAATTTGAACTTGAAAACGACTTTTTTGAATCTTGGACTCTTCATGAAAGTTTTAGGCCTATGTCTTAGCTTTCCATCCATATAGACTAGACCTAAATCCAAGTTCTACAGCTCCAGGTATGATCCAATAACCGAATAGTGTTCCAGTTTGGATTGAACCAACATCTCTTTTCTAAGCTTGCCCCTCTATTTGTCCTCTCAATTTAAGTAGTTAAACTCATCAATCAATCATTTGATTTATGTGATAGGCCTGCATTTAAGATGAACATTTACCATAAATTAAAGATATCTTATAGTATCAGACTTGTTATCATTAAACATACTTTAGTTAAGGAGTTATTGATACTTCAAGTGCAAAATGATGATATAAAACCTTGATAAAAATGCACTTTTAAGTACTAATCAATCCACTACGAGGGTACAATAGGATAATGTGGTCTTTCAAGTTATAAAAGCAATCTCATTAACTATGATTCAATGTTTAGTTTTCATATTATTTAAAAAAAAACACTAAGTAGAGACTCTACTTTTCATGATTGATTAAATATTGGGTGGGACAATAAGCTTTTGATATAAATAAAAATGGATACAAAAATTAAAAGACTTTCATTAAAGCAGAGAGAAAGAAACATTGTGACTCCTTGGAAAAACTTTGGAAAATAATGTAATGCTGATTTTGCTTCTTTATCTAAAACATTTTATATTGGCTTTCAAGGATATTTAAGTCTTTTTTACATAGTGACGCTGATTTTTAAATTGACCGGGGACAATAAGTATTTTTTCATCTTGATTTCACATTGAAACGACCAAAATACCATTAGAATAACAAAATTTAAAACTAGCATTAAAGGATATTGTTGTATTTTCATAATGGTTTTTTCGTTATTATAATTTAAGATGAGAGACATTTGGTATTTAAACAAATATAAAAAATAATAAGCAATTAAAATACATAGTAAAACAAAAAAAAATACTCTTAAAATAAAAAACTTTGAGCCTAAGGTCAAGGGGTGTTTTTGGCTTTTTACAAATGTTTTTTTTTAATAATTAGAAAATCAACTTAAGCACTTTGATATTTAGCTAAATTAAAAAAAAGAAAGGACATGCTTGTCCTAAAGTCCAAAAATTCCCTTCCACCGTGAAGGTTGAATTGTCATTGCGTTCTTTTCCTGCTGGTGCAGAGCGTGTCACCGTTGGTGGTTTGACTTATTACTAGTTGACCCTTTTTTTCTCTCTTCTCCCCTAAAAATTATAGCTTGGCTCTTTTAGTTATTGATATTAAAACTTTAGTCCTTATTTTTTTTTATTTCTCATTTTTTTTCTGGACTCTTTTGTAGAAGATTATTTGTTTTTAATTTTATCCTTCAATCCCAATTTATCAAATATTATATTCTCCAATTTGGTCCTTATTTTTTGGATTTCTAATTTTTTACCTTGGTCCTTTTGTAAAAGTTTTATTGGCTTTTAATTTTATCATTCAATCTAAATTGATGGTATTATATTTTTTAATTTGGTCATCATTGTTTTGATTTCTAATTTTTTCTTTGCTCTTTTGTAAAAATTATTATTGTTTTCAATTTCACCTTTCAATCAAAACATTGTTTTTATTTTTATGTCAATCTTGACACTTATTCTTTTGATTTTTTTTGTCCTTTTACTAAATTAATTTTTCTTTTCAATTTCATCATTCAATCAAATTTAAAATGTATATTTTATTTTAATTTTGATTCTCATTATTTTAATTACTATTTTTTAATTTTTTTGTATAATTAAAATTATTTTTTTCAATTTTATCCTTCAATATTTGCATGGAAGAGAATTGGTCTTCATGATTTTTCTAAATTGGATGTTTCAAATCTAATAACCCGGGTTATAGGTTTGAAAAGTTAATACGAGTTTTTTTTAAATACTTTATAATTATCTTTATTTTTTTATCAAGTTATTTGAATCTCATTATCTAAGTTACAGATTTAGCATGATATCTCGAATTAACTGAACCCTAATTATCATGATTGTAAATTTATAATGGCTGGTTTTTTTATCATTTTTTATTTTATTTCAATATCTAAATATTATTATTATATATAATTAATTAATTAATTAATTAATCATTTGCACCAAGACTACTATACACACGCAAATCGTTGTGAAATAAATGGGTCTAAGGAACGTTGGATTTGAATGTGTGAAAATCAAGCTCACTATGAGTGAGAAGCTCCACCCGGGGCTCGACAACAACTCCTAAACCAAGCAGCAGCCTTATTATTATTATTATTATTATTATTATTAAGTTTATACACAAAGCAAGGAAATTAAAACACAAAAATAAATAAAAAGGACAAAGCTGGCTCCAAATTCTAAACTGCTTGACTGAGTCAAGCAAGCCTTCTGTTTGTATCTACCAACATGGAGAACCTGAGTCTCTCTCACTCGCTCCGAGCCACTCAGTCGAGTTGTTTTAAAAAACTTCTTCATTCAGTCATTAGGTTTCCACCAGCCGAGCCACACACGCAGGCGCAGACACGCACTCTCTCTCCTTCCTTTTATGACTTAATAAAATTTTCCTCTCTCAACAAAAAATAAAAAAATCTATCAGTCTCTTCTTGCTCGGCTTAGATCCGGCTTAGTTAGATCCACAGCCTTTCTTTCTTTCTTGATCTCCCTCCCTCCATTTTTCTCTCTCTAGACTCTCTCTCTCTCTTCCGCTCCGTAACACCTGTCTCTTTCTAAGTTTTTCTTCTTCATTCACCATAAAAAACCCTCCAAATCCCAGTGATTAATGGTAAGTAACGTACTCTAACTACCTCTCCCTACACTTATACCAAACAACACTGCTTTCTCTCTTGATTTCGAATTTTTTTTATTAATATATAATTTATGGGTTCTTTTCTTTTCTGTTTCAGATTTTTCTTGTTAGAATTGGAGAATTATTTGAGAGGAAGAGATGGATTTTGGGGTAAGAAAGAAGGATCAAGTTAAGCTGTAAAACTTTCTTCTTCTTCTTCTTCTTCTTCTTCTTCTTTTGGTGAAAATCTCTCTTTTTGTTGTGTTTTGGGTTTCAGACACTATTTTCTGGCTCTTTTTTTTTTGGCTTTCTGTGTTGATAAATAGTGTATGGTAAGTAGTAAGCAGGCTGTTGTGTTCGTCTAATTAGTGTGTGTATTGGGTTGTTTCAGACAGGAAGTGTGAGTGGGAGAGCTGCTGCAAACCAAATGGAGTGGACTGTAAATAATGCGTTCAAAACTTACAAAGGTAAACTCCATTTTCACATTTTAAGTTTTGGTCCTTCAGATGGGATTGGATTCATTCTTTTTCTCGCATCCTGTTGCATTTTACTCGTAAAGCTCAAGGTTTTGTTTTGTGGGGTTCATTTTTTGTTTGTACTTCCAATGATGGATTTCTTGATTACTAAGTTTTAATCCAATAATCGTGCTGTGATGTGAAAACTGGGAATGGAACTGATTGGATATTGCTTGTGTATGTAACTCTAATTGTACTGAGCTGTTGCTTGTGGAGTAGATATGGATCATCCCAAATCAATGATGGATGTGGCACTCATCCAAAATGTCGATCCAGTAGATATTGGACTGGGATCTTCAGAAAAGGGAACTACTGTGGTTCCAACAAAAAGAAAGAAGACAATGACTTCAGTCTATCTTAAATTTTTTGAGACTGCTCCTGACGGAAAGAGTCGGCGGTGCAAGTTTTGTGGACAAAGCTATTCTATTGCAACTGCCACGGGTAGGACTCCTATGCTAGTTCCATTTCCCCTTCTTTTCTCTTCAATTACTCACATGTTGTAACTTGTAAGTGTCTAAAATGAAATTGAGATCCAACACTGAAACTACTGACCTGAGCTTTGTGCTGCGTTATGAGTCTGTTGTCCCGAAATCATGTGGCTATGTACTAAATTGAAGTCTCCAAATTGCTCTTTGTTTTACCTTCTTGTGTTCTATTTTCAGATGAATTTGAGCATGATATCATGACAAGAATTTCTGTGTGCATGTAATGGTCTTAATTTATTTGATGAAGGCAATTTGGGGAGGCACCTGAGTAATCGCCATCCAGGATATGATAAGTCCGGAGATTCAGTCACTAGTTCAGCACCACAGCCCATCACTGTGGTCAAGAAAGCTCAACAACAGGGGAAACAACAGATGGATTATGATCATCTAAATTGGTTGCTCGTTAAGTGGCTCATCTTAGCTTCTCTTCCTCCTTCAACCTTGGAAGAAAAGTGGTTGGCAAACTCATTTAAATTTCTAAACCCATCAATACAACTCTGGCCAGGTGAGCGGTACAAAGTGAAAATCCGTGAAGTTTTCAGGAGCATGCAGGAAGATGTGATGGCTACTTTGGAAAAGGTTTCGTCCAAGGTTTCAATTATTCTGGATTTCTGGAACTCCTATGAGCAAATATTCTATATGAGCGTCACATGTCAGTGGATAGATGAAAACTGGTCCTTCCAACAAGTCCTTCTTGACATATGTCAAATACCTTACCCTTGTGGTGGTTCTGAGATTTATCATTCCCTGGAAAAGGTTCTCAAGATGTACAACATAGAGAGTAGAGTCCTCTCATGCACTCACGATAACAGTCAGAATGCTATTCATGCGTGCCATACTCTGAAGGAGGAGATAGATGGTCAGAAACTGGGGATGTTCTGCTATATTCCTTGTGCTGCTCGCACTTTGAACTTGATTATAGAAGATGGATTAAGAACCACAAAACCAGTAATATCTAAGGTCAGGGAGTTTGTGCTAGAGCTAAATTCATCAGCCAAGATGTCAGAGGATTTTATTCAACTAACAGCAGCTTATCAGGAAGGCAGTTGGAAATTTCCACTTGAAACTTCAGCACGCTGGAGTGGTAATTACCAGATGCTTGATATTGTGTGCAAGGTAATTGCTCTTTCATCTGAGATCTCTAACATCTTAATATGAGATAAAGTGAGAATATATGAACTAGGGTTTTATTTATGATTGCAGGCTGGAAAGTCTATGGATGGCGTTATGAGAAAGTACGAGGACACAATTGTTGGGAGGACGGTGCTGAGCCCTGCAGAAAAGAATGTAGTTAGTATCGTGCATAAATATTTGGAACCCTTCTACAAAACCACAAACAACATTTGCACAAATAAGTTACTCACCATCGGGCTGGTTCTCTTCTTCATGGATCACATCTCTGAGATGATTACCCTATGCAAAGATTCCCGTCACAGCTCAGATTGGCTAAAAAATGCTGCTGAAGACATGGCAACAAAGTCTAGGAGTTACACCACACAGGTTGGCAACATATTCATCTTCATGACAGCAATTCTGGATCCCCGAATCAAATGTGAGCTCATCCCTGAGAGCCTCAGCTCAGGAAACTATCTGGAGGAAGCCAGAACTCTATTCATAAGAAATTACTCTAGCAGCCATTTTTCATCCATGACAAGTGGGTATGGTGCTCAAGAGATTGAAGATGGGGGGGGTGTTTCCTTTGCAGAGGAAATTGCTAGGAAGAAGCGAAGAGTGAGCTTGAGCAATGCAACCGACGAGCTTACTCAGTACCTGTCAGAGCCTCCCGCTCCAATACCAACAGATGTCCTGGAGTGGTGGAAGGTCAACAGCACGCGCTATCCACGTCTTTCAGTGATGGCCCGGGATTTCTTGGCTGTGCAGCCGACCTCAGTGGCGCCTGAAGATCTGTTTTGCAGTAAAGGTGATGAAATTGACAAGCAACGATTTTGTATGCCACATGATAGCACACAGGCGATTCTTTGTATCAGGTCATGGATGCAAGGAGGGATCAAGTTGAAGTGCAAGTCAGATGAGATAGACTACGAGAGATTGATGGAAATGGCAGGCGCTACAACAGCAGAAAACACTGCTGGCCTGGACAAGAAACAAAGATGATAAAAGACACGTCAATGAATGAGAATACAGGATGTAATTTTGGTGTAATTTAGTTGATGGAAGCATAGTGCACACGCTGCCTGTAGTTTAGGTTATCTCCTGCATAGTCCATTTGTAATTTAGTTGCCTCTTAACTCAAGAGACGAACTGGACGCCCAGGATTTTTTTATAACCTCTGTTGTATCTATCAATGCTATGCATGTGCGGCTCAGAATCCCCAAGAATGCTAACCAGAGACGAACAAATTATGGCATCTTTGTTTAGCTGTAATGGATCGATCAAATCTCAAGGTCCATTACTATGTTTGGTTTTGTGATTTTTAAAATTGTAATATGATGAATGGT
>Ga0325402_1004348_pt1 | contig 13030 bp, 8 predicted proteins | sample PopdelMetagenome_22_FD_207212 | JGI IMG/M metagenome (GOLD analysis project Ga0325402, IMG submission 207212) | Populus deltoides microbial communities from Bellville, Georgia, United States - Xylem-PdKOR-R3 | ecosystem: Host-associated > Plants > Phyllosphere > Stem > Wood/Secondary xylem... | reverse complement strand
ATGTTTTATCACATCTCTCGTTAATGAATAAACTTTTGTAAACTATTTTTCATTATTTTTTAACCTAGGGCCCGTCAGAATTTATTCATAGTTACATCATGAACTTGTTTTTTAAATTAAAAATAAACCAAAATTTTTTTTAAAAAAATTATTTTATTTTTAAATCAGCACATGAAAATCATGAAAAATACTTAAAGAGATTTAAAAAAACAATAATTTAATATTTTTTTAATGAAAAAACAGAATCTATTATAATGATAAGCAAGCGGTACAAGACTCAAAAGAATTCATATATATATATATAAAAAAAAAAACATGTATAAAAAATTTGATAAATCTTTTAAATTACGCGCTTGCGCGCGGAAATAACATCCCTTATCCCTAATAAATCCAGTGCAATCTTTTTTTATAATTTGAATTTAAGACCTTGAAGTGGTACTTCAAGTCTTAAGCATGGGAGTCAATCCCCTTCCCCCTTTTTCTAATTACAAGTATTCAAACAGATTCGACGGGTTTCAAGAACTCTCCTTCCTTGACGATATCATAAATTTCTTGCACTTTGAAGGGGCTCAAATGAAGAGCATATACTGAAGCTGTAATGGAAAGAAATTTATTAGGTATTTTGATAGATTGGCGATGGTAGCATATGTAATTCCACTTGCGTAGTTTTAAAATTTTGTTTATTTTACATTTTAAAAGTATTTTAAAAAAATTAAAATTTTTTATTTTTTTCTTTATTTCAAATTAATATTTTTTTAGTGTTTTTAGATCATTTTAATGTGCTGATATCAAAAATAATTTTAAAAAATAAAAAAAAAATTATATTAATACATTTTTGAGTGAAAAATATTTTAAAAAACAATTATAACCACATTTTCAAACAGACTCTTAATAAACTTTAAAAAAAAAAATTATTCCATGATCAGTTCATTTAAAACTTAGATTACTGGATCAAGAATGAGTCACCGCATTCATCTATAGGATATCTTTTAAATAGCATTGTTTTGAACAAATGTTTTTAAAAAAATCCTTAAAATTAACTCTCACATGTGTTTGAGTAAATCTGTATTCAAAGTTATTTGAAATAAAACTTGATTGAAATTAGATTTTAAATTAACCTACCGAGCTAGATGAATTTAATAATTATACTGCAATGATCATGGATTGTGTAATAACATTGAAGTGATATGGATATAACCTCTCTTTCATGAAGAAATCATTATTTTTTGATAAATGCTTGTATTTAATTATTTAAATTCGTTATTGATGATTTAGTGCACAATCTCATATTAATCACTAGTTTATCATTTAAATAAGTAATTAGTAAACTTATATCCCCAATTAATATGCTTTTTGTATGTTTTCAATGTTATCATCCCTAACTCGTGTTCAATTAGATGTTATGAGAAAAAAAATCTTGATCAACGTAAAACCCAAGTGTGGATAACCAATCTAATACCAAATCAAGAAAATGTTTAGTTTTAATACAAGAAAACTTATATAAGGAGTATTTAAAACCTTAAATCAAAGTTATTCGGCTCGTGATTCAGGTTATAAATTTCATAAATTAATCTGTACTTATTTGGATGAATTAAAACAATTTTATTTTATTTTATTTTTTAAAAATAAAATAATATTATTTTGGAATTTTTTAAAAAGTAAAATCATTTCAACTCCTACTAGATTTTTTTTTAAACTCGGCTAGAGATAGGTGATAATATTGATCGAGTTATAGATCTCATCACAAGTTTTGTGTAATAACAATTCTCATGAACCATGTCTCAATGGACATTCAATAAGTATAATAAACATAATTATTAAATTAAGCTCAAAGATCAATTTTAATAATTAACTCAAGTTAATTTAATTTTTTTTAAATAAAATAATATTATTTTTAAAAATATATAAAAAAAATTAATTTGATTTAACTAGAAGTTATAAGGTGAAACAAAGTTTTTAGTTAGGTTACATTGAATAAATTCTTTCTCTATTTTTTTTTATGTATATGTAGGCCTACCCGGCAGGCCCGTCTTGTTTAATAACTAGAGAATAAGAAAAGACACAATCACAAAATGACAAATACCCACACATATTAAATTATTTTTTAACCATTAATTCCCTGTAGATTTTACCGCAATCATTAAATATTACTATTATTGCAACTCATCGCTCTCTTTCTGCTTTATTTTGTTTTTGTGTGTGCGAGAGAGCTTATGTTCTGCTTCTGTTCTTCAATCACCAGATAGATTCTCTCTTCACTCCAAAATTTCACCACAAAAAATATAAATGAAAATGGATAAATGAAAAAACCCATCTTTTATTTTTTGAGATCCAACAATGCCAATTTTTCTTTATCAAAATTAGGGATTTTTCCTCTTCCCCCCCCCCCCCCCCTCCAACCCTTCAATTCAATCTCTAAATTAGCCACAAAAACCTTACTTTCTCTTTCAATTCTCCATCCGGGTATTCTTAATTTAGTCTCCTGAATCCGATTTAGCTAAAAAGTTTCAATCTTTACACAGATCAGAGGTCGATGCTGTGTGAATGATTTTGTTGGTTTTTTGGGGGGGTTTTGTGGCCGTTTGATTTGTTGACTTTTTGAGTTTGAATCATTGATGTAAAGAGGATAAGAGTGGTGGGATTTTGATTTGGTTAGTGTTTCATGCTTGCATGTAGAGAATTGTGGAGTTTTGATACTAAAGTTTAATCATTTTTGTTGATTAACATTAAGGGTTTTTGGGGTTTGATAATTTATAGTGTTGTTTTAAATTTCTTCTATTTGTTGAACTTTGCATGTATAAGCAATAAGGGGTCCTCTGCTAAATTGTAGAGGATCCCACGCTGGTGTTGGTTAGATTTTATAGTTTTTGTTGGGAACTGGGGAAATGAAAAATATAGTTATTTGAATTGTGGTTTCTCTTGGAGTGATTTTGCTAGAATTGGGATTTTGTTGATTGGTGGTGTGTCAAGTATTGAGTGTATTTATATAAATTATTTTTTGGACGGAAAATGTTTGGTTCTGGTTCCAGTACTGGCCATGATAATAGTGGAGTAATTCCGGTGCGCTTCGTCTGGCCTTATGGAGGGGGAGAAGTTTCTATCTTTGGTACCTTTACTAGGTAAGTTGCTAAATTGACCAGATTTTTGTGATGATCACCAAGAATATTATTCTTTATGTGGTAGCGAATTTACAAATGGCTTTTAGTTCTGTTATTGATAATGTGTTCTATTTTCATAACTTTAAGGGTTTTTTGGTTTGTGTTTTGGTGTGACGTGGGGGTGTCTGATTGAGTTGTAATTTGGGCAGGTGGATTGATCTTTTACCCATGTCCCCGGTGGAGGGGTGCCCTAATGTATTTCAAATTGTTGTTAGCTTAGTGCCTGGATTGCATCAGGTATGTTACACCAACTCAGCTAGTAAAGCATGTTTAACAGTTATGCCTGTGATGATGACTTTGTAGTTGGCATTTGTGGGAATCTTTTGTTGCATTAAATAATTATGTAAGTTTTTAGGGTTGAATGGAAAGTAACTTGAATTTATGTTAATCACTAATCAATGTGCTTATGCTATACAAAGATATTTCATAACTTTGTTAGTTATCTATAATAATTTACGAGCCTTTTGATCTCGTAAGCCATCAAAATTGAGTAATAGAAATGTAAGGCAATAAATTATTTTTAAAATGTAACAATGGAACATGGCAATGAAAGCTATAGTGGAGTTGGCCTTAGGCTATCTCTCAGAAAGGAGCCATCTTTGAAGAGAATCATCCCAATGGAACGTAAATGATTCATGACTATAGAGTTTTCTCAGCATTTCCCTTTACAAGGTTAAGCTTTTGGGACATAATCCATTGGCTTTTACATTGACATCAAGATTATTGTCATAATAGAAAACTGAGCTTGTTCAAGTTTTTACGGCCACCAACATATGCATTCTGCATTAGCATGTGGTTTTTGACTGGCTCTATCTGTTGCTTTCTCAGAATGTTTTTAGACGATTAATCTGATTCGATTGACATCTCATATTCAAATTGCTCTCGATTTTAGAAGTCAGTTAAGTTAGTAATGTTTTTTTTTAAGTCTTTTAAGAGATTGAATCTGCTTTAGGCTAAGCTAAAAAGGAACCATACAAACTACTGGCTTTCTGTAACCTTTGCAGGGTCTTCATTCTCCTTTTTAATATGTTAATGGTTGTAGGAATGAGATAGAATGTTAAAGTGCTATTTTTCCTAACTAATGTTCTCATCAACAATTAAGGAATGTGTATTTCTAACATCTCTGCTACCTTCAAAATCATTGTCATTTTTGCACACAGTTCAAGTTCCGTGTAGATGGACAATGGCGGGTTGATGAGCAGCTATCTTTTGTTGATGGGCCTTATGGGGTGGTAAATACTGTTGTCTTAACTAAGGATCCTCCACAAATTCTTAATTCCGAGACACCTGGGAGATCCAACATGGAGCTGGATGATGTTTCTGTTTGCCCGGTAAGATACATTTCAGCTTTGACATTAACAGTCGCTTTCAGACCAGTTTTTAAGCCCAGATACTTGGCTGTTGTATCTCATAGTGTGTGTTCTTATTTTCTAAGCACCATCCTTGTGGCAATGCTTGAGAGTAGCCATTTTTCCTTTGAATTTTAGCAGCTATTGCACCTTCTCAATCTTAGACCTCCGTTTATGTGCATCCATGTTGTGTTTCATCCGTGCTGTTGCATCTCTTGTTTGTTCTTCATAGACAAGATTCAATTCAGAATTGCATTTATGGATTATTTTTGTATTGCCTCAGGGGAATGTAAACATATCAGTAGGGAGGCCCAAAGTAGATAAAATGAGGTAGATGAATCATCTTAAATAAAGAAACAGCAAGTGTTACCCCCCTTGTTTCTTTTTCAGCCCTCGTTTTTTTTACCTGAAAAGACTTCTTTAAACTTCCTTTCTGGGGTTATTACAAGAGAAAAATAGGTTGGAGCTGGAAATGAAGCAGAATAGCAAATTTGTGAATTGAGAATATTTTAACCTGGGGGAAAGGACCAAACGGCAAATTTGGGAATGAGTATGACATTGAGCTGCTTAAGTTTGTTCATCTCTTGAAATCATGAAACAGAAAAGGCGACGAATCTTGTTGAGATTATTAATTATTTTATGCTAGATGCTTCCTGTGTATTCCTTTGGGGCAGAGTTGGTCACTCTGTTAGTTTGTACTTTACAGGAAGTAATCCAAGGGATATCAGCAACAGAGTTGGAGGTCTCTCGTCATCGTATTTCTGCTTTCTTGTCCACACATACTGCATACGAGCTGCTTCCAGAGTCAGGCAAGGTTTGAATGCTTTACCTTCTTCAGGAACTAATTGTACTCTCATTCTCTATGTTTTCAACCATAACCAGGACGTTCATCTGTTCCTTGTTCTGTCTTACTTTTCAGGTTATTGCCTTGGATGTTACTCTACCTGTGAAGCAAGCCTTTCATATTCTCTATGAACAGGTGAATCTCCACTATGCATGCAAACATGGACAGACATAAGCTGAAAACATGCAGCAAGTTAATGTTCTTGCTAACGAATGTGAAACTAATCCTTTGTACCTAGGCATATTGTATAACTTATTTTTCTATTTTATAATGATTTCTGGAACTATTGGCCCTATGGGCTTTTCTGTCGATTCAATATGCTACTGCTACATTTATAGTAGTTGAATATTAGTTCAGATTTCTCTTGCTGACTTGAGCCAATTTTAGGGCATCCCTATGGCTCCTCTCTGGGACTTTTGCAAGGGCCAGTTTGTTGGAGTGCTTACTGCATTGGACTTCATCTTGATTCTGAGGGAGGTGTGTATTTTGGCACTTCTTTTCCAATGCATATGATCCATGATGATTTTAAGTGAAATTGCAATATACTGAAGAGAAAAAATGCTGTACGTAGATAAGGGACTAGACTGATAACTTAATTAAGTCTGCGTTCCCTCTAGGGCTTATGGTTGTTATATAAATACCAAAAATAAACACTTAGGATTGGAAGATACAATTCGCAGGAAAAACAGTAACTGCTAGTGCTATTTTCTTCTTTAGCTGCATTGTCTGTTTTAGTGCTGATTAGATTCATCATGAGTTTTGGCAAATGAATTGCTGTACATTTTCTTATCAATTACAAGAAACCTATTTTTGTTTTGCTAAGAGAAATAACTGAAGAAATTGAATTTTGACTTGGCTGCCTGCGAAAACTCTCCAAGAAATCAAGTCGTTTACATCACAATCCCACACTACTGAGCAATCGTAGCATAGGCTTTAAAGAAAAATGGTTACATTTACATGCTTATTAGTTTTCTGATGTCTTCATTTCGTGCATGATCACTAAAGTCTGTCTTGTGTTTTCAATTGCATGTTTTGAAAGGTATCACAAAATATGTGCATTCATTTTAAATTAAGGATCTGTCTTTGTAATTGTTGTTAATCTACTTGTGTTTTTACCTTTTTCTTTGTAAGAAATGAAGGAATAGTTAAGTTCCTAGAGTGTATGTACTTGTGCTCTTACATTTCTACATGTCTTCAATTGCATGTTTTCGAAGGTATCACAAAACATGTGCATTCATGTGGATGTACACAAGCACATGCAGGCATTGTAAATTAAGGACGTTGTCTTTGGATGTATTGTTAATGTGCTTATTCTTTTACATTTGTCTATGTAAGAAATGAAGGACTAGTTAAATTCCTAGAGTATATTTAACTGTTTTGCTATTGTACATGTTTGGCATTTGTGTCTCTCAGTTGTTTAACATTTATGAACCTTGCAATTTCAGCTTGGAACTCATGGATCTAATCTGACGGAGGAAGAATTAGAGACACATACTATATCTGCTTGGAAGGAAGGAAAAATGCATCTCAACAGACAGATTGATGGTAGTGGGAGAGCATACTCTAAACATCTGATCCATGTTAGTGTTTCTTCTGATGCCTTGCTAAGATTCTTTAGAATCCAAAATAATCTCCCAGCCATTATTTGTCATTTATTTGAGTATCTTACATGTTGGGCTTTTCATGTATGATTGTGTATCTTGCTCTTATGGGCACAATCATCTCTAAACTTAGGATGGTAGAATGACAAACACACTTAGGGAAATGGTTGCTTGGAAAATAATTTTTGTTTTCAATGTTGAATTCTTCTAGCACCTTACTTGGTTCCATATGGTCTGCAACAGCAAATGGGTTGAAATGCTCCTTTTAGATTAGGGCAATGCTGCTTGAAGTCACCCGTATTGAATTTTGTGAATCAGATGGTGCAAATGAGCTGCTTCAGATGTAGAACCATTTCTCTAGCTTTATTGATTTCTTATTCTGGTGTTGCAGTCTGCTATGTCAGTAATTATTATCCACTACTTGTTTAATATGCAGGCAGGGCCATATGATTCGATGAAAGATGTTTCTTTGAAAATTTTGCAGAACAGCGTATCAACAGTTCCCATTATTCATTCTGCTTCTCAGGATGGCTCTTTTCCGCAGCTACTTCATCTTGCTTCCCTGTCTGGAATACTAAAATGTAAGCTTTCTTGGTTTGATGCTTGAGGATGTATAACTTGTTGCTAACACATGGACCTAATTGTCAGGTATATGCAGGTATTTCAGACATTCTGCTGGCTCCTTACCCATTCTTCAACAGCCAATTTGTTCAATTCCTTTGGGTACATGGGTTCCAAAAATTGGGGAACCAAACAGACGGCCATTTGCAATGTTGAGACCAAATGCTTCTCTCGGTGCTGCTCTGTCTTTGTTGGCTCAAGGTAATTCACACGTCAAAAGATTACCACAGGCTACAACTGTCCTCTTCTATCTGTTTCTGAGTGTGCATGTTGCTGATTGATCTTCTTTAACCTCTCCTAACCTTGTGCTATAATACCTTCCTGATACAGCCAATGTCAGTTCAATACCAATTGTAAATGATAATGATTCACTGCTGGATGTATATTCTCGAAGGTAACTTGTGCATCTATGAGTGCATGTGCTTGCATGTTTTGGATCTTTGTTATTGTTGAACTGCAGGTTAAGCCAACTGTGACTTAAGTTTGTTGTTTCCTTGACAGTGATATCACTGCTTTGGCAAAAGATAAAGCCTATGCACAAATTCATCTCGATGAAATAAGTATTCATCAGGTAATTAGTTTTGATTACTTTGAGCTCTATTTACATGCAGTTGTATGCACATTATTGCAATGGTCTGAACCAATCCGCAGCACTGTACATGAATCTCCATTTGTGAAACAATAAATACCTTCAACTAAATCAGGAGAAGATAAATGACTAGAAGTGATTTAAGTAAACTGCATTTTTGAATAAAACATGCATGGCATGAACCTACTGTATTGATCTGCTCTTTCATACCCTTTAGGCTCTGCAATTGGGTCAGAATGCAAATTCTTCAAATGCATTCTACAATGGACAGAGATGTCAGATGTGTTTGCGGACTGATTCTCTACACAAAGTGATGGAGCGTTTGGCAAATCCCGGTACTCTTACAGCAATATGATTTTTTTTTCTACATCAACTTTTCACCATAAGTAGTTCTGACCTCGGGGTCTGGATTAGTAACACGTTTTCTAATTGCTTTGTTGCGTGGTCTTTTCAGGGGTTAGGAGGCTTTTGATTGTGGAAGCTGGCAGCAAGCGTGTAGAAGGGGTTATCTCACTGAGTGATGTCTTCAGGTTCCTGCTGGGGATATAGCTTAGATGTTAAGCAATTTGCATGCTGTGGTGACATTGGAGAGGACCAGTCTTCACTCATTGTTCTCTTAGGTTGGAAGGGCCCCATGATTCTGACCCCCACACTTTTTCTTTTTTAGGATAGGAAATTCAAAGAGCAAAAAAGAATTTGTAAATTGTGAGTCTTCCATTTCTCCCCCATTTAACCTAAATTGTTATAAAGTCAAATCATGCCGATGGACAAAACGCCATGTTTATTATTGCCAACAGAAAATGAGGTTCAAAGTGCATTGAACTGCCTATGGCAACCCATGCTGTTGGTAGAATGTTGGTGATTGATTCAATTTCAGTTTCTGATCTCAGCTTATTGATTCTAGCATAGTTTTGCTCTCATGCTTGCCTGTCTTTCATGTTATTTTGCTTCAAAAATCTGGCATAAAATGGCTCCAAATTAAAAAAATCCAAAAACCCCATTAATTGATTCTTCTCCATTGAATTCAATCTCTAATCTGTCAGCATAGTTGCTCTCGAATCTGGCACATTGCATAACTAGCCATTCTCATCACCAACAAAACTTGCATCAACTCTCTTAAACTCATCATACTTGTGTACTTGAAATCGTGACATTAGGTCAAGAGACTTGTCTTCAACACATAACCCTCAATAAGAACTTTCGCTAGTTCTCCAATTATTCAGGAGAAAAAAACATGAAATCTCAACATCTGAATAAATGGGCCGAGTGATGAGATTTATGATCTTAGTAGTCATGACCTTTAACCACAATGGCACACAAATATGGCTGTTTTTAAATTGGAATTGAGGAACGATTCTAGTTTGGGGATGGAGAGAGAGGTGTAATGGGACCCAAAGGAGGGGCTAGGGTCAAGTAGGACAGTTTTTCCACAAGCAGAAGCTGTAGCAGCGATAGTGCATTGTGGTAAACTAGTGCCCATGGCAATCAGGTCAAAGGTGGTTGCTTCAATTCGTGGGTAGAGTGGCCAACTCACCCATGGAAGCACATGAGAGGGACAGTAGATTAGCTGCCGCAAATAAGCAATCGAGTAGCTCCAAATCACATGGAAACAAGAAAAATCAGTCTTATCAAGTACCATCAACAATGGAGTTTTTCCACATTTCTTTTTCAGCTTGTTTGGAACATAAAAAATTGTTGCAAGTGATACTCTATCTAGCCATTTTTCTTGTTTGGAAAAGTTTGAAGTTAAAAATTCAATTGTATAATCTCAGCTTAAAACACAAGAATTCTATAGGATCACTCAAAATTGGTTCATTAGATCACACTCTTTACTTTTATGAACAAATAAATTGAAATTCAAACCATTTCCAAAGGATGAGCAAGAACTTGTCAAAAGCAAACTACACAAATCTCTCAAATCATAACTAGACACTCAATTTCCTACACGAAAGCACCCACTTAAGTATCATCAGTGCATCTTCAAGTAGTCTGATGCTATAAAAAAAAATCCTGACCAATGAACAGAATTGGAGTAATTAAAAAGCTCTAGAACCTGAAAACTACAATGTCCTATCTTTTGTCAAGATTGAAACAAAAACAAACACATATACACAAAGCAACATTGAATGGATTTCAAGTTCATGGAATGCTGCACACCTTGGATTCACAAAACAATGTCATTTCGGTGGTATGACATCTTTGGCCAATTACAGTTTGCCAAATATCCTTCCTTATCTATCACCAGCCTAGTTCCCACTTGGGCAGATAGAGTGAATTGAATGAAGCAGCAGAACAAAAATTGTTTATATTATCTTTGCATGATTCTCTTTTTACTAGTTGGCTTGGCTTTTCAGACAACAAAAGCTGAACAATCATAAACAGATAGCAAAATATGTAAATTGTCTTTTTTTCTTTCTTTTTTATGTGTATACATGTTTTCATGTTATTTTGTGCTGTCTCCTGCCCTTCTTTTCTGTTAGGTGCTTGGCTTATCCACTGATAAAATCCTAACAAAAAAGTTTTCAAATTTGAAGGTCTTTAGAATGAATATGACATCACGATAATGAAAAATACCTGCAGTCGGGTTAGCACCTGTTGGCCAGATTTTCGCTTTCCTGTAGTCAAAGTGCCGCGTTAAAGGGCTGTGCATTGGCCACCACAACTTAAATCTCAAGGCAGGCTGTGCATGATATGATGTCTATGGATCAAAGAACAAAGATAACGAGCAAACTAATAATTGTTGAAATCAACATATTTCCACTGATACAGATTCACTTGTCATGTTTACAAAGAAGTATTTTAACTCTTATCATCAAGTTTTCATGTAACAGTGATCTCTCTGATGAGTTTTTTCATGTTTTACAACAAATAGTTGCTTGAAAAGCCAAGCATCTCTGAATTTTTGAAGTTCACAAAACAGGAAACGTGTGTGGTAGCATCACATTTGTTTTCCCCTCAACTGCTTTAACAAATATGCATAGAGCTTCATAAACCACTCGATGCCACCACAACTACCACACACCAGGTGCATAATGCCCGGATAATTGCTGGCAGAGATAGGGAAGTGATTGAATACAGCAGCATAATTAGCAAACTGATCCAGTCCAGCATTATATCTAGGTCTCTAGAGTGAGTCCAATATCATCCTCGGAATTCTCAGGTGGAGTTGTCTCTGGGAAATTTTCTTCATTTGGATACATCTCCTGAAAGAGCTGTCAAGTAGAAGCACTAGTATTGAATTCTCAGTAGGCCAAAAAGAATGAAAAACTCTTGAGTGTCACAGAACAATGTCTAATCACATAACGGGCTAGAGGAAACAAACGAGATCATGAAACAATCAACGAGAGACATCTGTGAGTATACAATGTGATCTAGTAAGCATGCATATTGGCTTGTGGTTGTTGAATCACTGACATTCATTTTCCTATTTAACAACTTGTTGGATGGGACATAAAAGAGAAAACAGGAATACACTCAAGTGATGATATACAGAAATTAGGCATTTAGGATAATGGAACCTGAAGCATCATAAATGTTAAATAGAGGATAACATACCTTCAAAGCTGCATCTAATATATCGTTGTAATTCAGATTTCCATCGGGCATGGGAGCAAAGTTGATAGAATCAAATTGACCCTGAAACAAAAGAGATGGCATACCAATATCAACCTAAATGCATGCACATCTATATACCTAACTTTCCAAAAAAATTACACATCCAGCACCATGTTTCGTGTTCAAACAGTAAAAAATCAATCTATCACGCACCAGTTCTGAGTTTCACTAAATCTGAGCAACAATAGTTATAAAGTATCAGATTTTTTAAATCCAGTACACTTGATAGCCATTTCAGATCAAAAGGAAGCATTGCTTAGACTGCTACTAAACTGGGAGGTCAAAAAAAAAAAAAAACAGCAACAACAACCACGCAACATATTTACTCAAGCAATATTTAATAAAAGAAAGTCAATCCAACTCAAGGTCATAGATTTACAGGAATTGAAGCAAGCAAGAGTTAATATAACCTATTGAAACCATTAAAGCACATCCATTCATTCAGCTTAAAAATGATCATAGGATCTAGTTAAGAAAGTTAAAATGAATCGAGGCTGGTCTCTAATGTGAGTTGGGGATTGATTTGACTGATGACACTAGCAGAAAAAAGAAAGATGAAGCAGGAGATCATTGAGCAACAGCTCATAGTTGAACTAAAGGGACTCAAGTGACCTGCTGAAACAACTTTGATGGACTCCAACTACCCAAAACAAGTACAGGAAGAAGAAAATAGAGGCAGCTGGAACATGCAAGGAAGAAATTCAATAAAATCTAGAGAATAAATTGAAGGGAGGGAGGTAGATTCAAGAGAGGAAGAAGAGGGGAACACCAGGGCAGCAGCCATCAGGTTCTAAAACTCCAGATAGGCAGGCACGTGACAGAAGAGAAGTAACCTTAAGCGTTTATGATGAGGCACCCTAAGTATTATGCCCCACATGTGAACTTAGTGTAAGCTTAACTTGAAAATACCAACACATAAGATAAAACTAAACCGCAAGTTCTAAACATGAGTTCTAATAACCCCCACAGGTGTGCATGAGCACGTGTGGGCGCGTGTGTGCACACGTGAGATGCTAATAGTAAGAGACAAAAGTTCAAGACATGAAGCACCGTAGACATCTCCTGAATATACAACCCGCTCCAAATGACACTGGGTTTCTCTTCAGTATTCTCACTCTGAACTGTTGAACTGCTTTCAGAATTTACAGAATCAGGAAAAGTCAGAAGGGCATTCATAGCAGCATTTAGTAACCTCTTCCCTTGAATGGCATCATCACACAAAGCTGAAAGATAGAGCACAAACCTGAAACAAA
>Ga0325402_1004342_pt1 | contig 13035 bp, 4 predicted proteins | sample PopdelMetagenome_22_FD_207212 | JGI IMG/M metagenome (GOLD analysis project Ga0325402, IMG submission 207212) | Populus deltoides microbial communities from Bellville, Georgia, United States - Xylem-PdKOR-R3 | ecosystem: Host-associated > Plants > Phyllosphere > Stem > Wood/Secondary xylem... | reverse complement strand
CCTTTTGACTCATAAGAAGTCACGAAAAACTGAGTCGCTGCTCTCTTAGAAATCGCCCCTGAAACTGCTTTCACAGGTGACGAATGGATTCGTCAGCCCGCACAGCCCCTGTTGACTCATAAACAGTTAAGGAAAACCGAGTAGCTGCCCACTCAGAAAGAGCCCCTGAAACTTCTTTCACAGGTGGCGAATGGATTCGCCTGCCTAAACAGCCCCTGGTGAGTCATAAATAGTCAAGGAAAACTGAGTCCCTGCCCCCTCAAAAGTTGCCTTCGAAACTATTTTCACATGTGACGAATGAATTCGTCAGCCCCCACAGCCCTGTTGACTCATAAACAGTAAAAGATAACTGACTCGGTGCCCAGTCAAAAATAGACCCCGAAACTTCTTTCATAGGTGACGAATGGATTCGGCAGCCCAAACAACCCCTGGTGACTCATAAACAGTCAATGAAAACTCACTCGCTGCCGAGTCAAAAATAGCCCAGAAACTGTTTTCACAGGTGACGAATGGATTCGTCAGCCCTCACAGCCCCTGTTGACTCATAAACTCTCAAGGAAAACCGAGTCGCTGGCCACTCAGAAAGAGCCCCTGAAAGTTCTTTCACATGTGGCGAATGGATTCAGCAGCCCAAACAGCCCAGGTGACTCATAAACAGTCATGGAAAAATGAGTCGCTACCCCCTCAGAAGTTGCCCTCGAAACTCTTTTCACATGTGACGAATGGATTCGTCAGCCCCCACAGCCCTGTTGATTTATAAACAGTCAAGGAAAACCGAGTCGCTGCCCACTCAGAAAGAGCCCCCGAAACTTCTTTCACATGTGACGAATGGAATCGTCAGGCCTCCAACCCAGTTGACTCATAAACAGTCAAAGATAACTGACTCGTTGCCGAGTCAAAAATGGCCCCCGAAACTCGTTTCACTTGTGACGAATGAATTCGTCAGCCGACACAACCCCTTTTGACTCATAAGAAGTAACGAAAAACTAAGTCGCTGCTCTCTTAGAAATCGCCCCTGAAACTGCTTTCATAGGTGACGAATGAATTCATCAGCCCATACAGCCCCTGTTGACTCATAAACAGTCAAGGAAAAACAAGTCGCTGCCCCCTCAGAAAGAGCCCCCCAAATTCTTTCACAGGTGGCGAATGGATTCGGCATCCAAAACAGTCCTTGGTGAGTCATGAACAGTGAAGGAAAACTGAGTCCCTACCCCCTCAGAAGTTGCCCTCGAAACTGTTTTCACATGTGATGATTGGATTCGTCACCCCCACAGCCCTGTTGACACATAAACAGTCAAAGAAAACTGACTCTTTGCCGAGTCAAAAATAGACCCCGAAACTCCTTTCACAGGTGACGAATGGATTCGGCAGCCCAAACACCCCTGGTGACTCATAAACAGTCAAGGAAAACTGAGTCACTGCCCCCTCAGAAGTTGCCCTCGAAACTCTTTTCACATGTGACGAATGGATTCGTCGGCCCCCACAGCCCTCTTGACTCATAAACAGTCAAAGAAAACTGACTCGGTGCCCAGTCAAAAAAAGCCCCCGAAACTCTTTTAACAGGTGACGAATGGATTCGTCAGCCCAAACAGCCACTGGTGACTCATAAACAGTCAATGAAAAATGACTCGCTGCCGAGCCAAAAATAGACCCCGAAACTCTTTTCATAGGTGACGAATGGATTCGTCAGCCCTCACAGCCCCTGTTGACTCATAAACAGTCAAGGAAAACCGAGTCGCTGCCCCCTCAGAAAGAGCCCCCGAAACTTCTTTCACAGGTGGAGAATCGATTCGGCAGCCCGAACAGCCCCTGGGACTCATAAATAGTCAAGGAAGATTGAGTCCCTGCCCCCTCAGAAGTTGCCCTCGAAACTATTTTTACTTGTGACAAATGCATTCGTCAGCCCCCACAGCCCTGTTGACTCATAAACAGTCAAAGATAACTGACTCGGTGTCCAGTCAAAAAGAGACCCCGAAACTCCTTTCACAGGTGACGAAAGGATTCGGCAGCCCACACAGCCCCATGTGACTCATAAACAGTCAAGGAAAACTGAGTCGTTGCCCCCTCAGAAGTTGCCCTCGAAATTCTTTTCAGATGTGACGAATGGATTCGTCTGCCCCCACAGCCCTGTTGACTCATAAACAGTCAAAGAAAACTGACTCGGCGCCTAGTGAAAAATAGGCCCGGAAACTCCTTTCACAGGTGACGAATGGATTCGTCAGCCCCCACAGCCCTGTTTACTCATAAACGGTCAATGAAAGATGACTCGCTGCCGAGTCAAAAATAGACCCCGAAACTCTTTTCACAGGTGACGAATGGATTCGTCAGCCCACACAGCCCCTGTTGACTCATAAACAGTCAAGGAAAACCGAGTCGCTGCCCCCTCAGAAGTTGCCCTCGAAACTATTTTCACTTGTGAAAAAATGGATTCGTCAGCCCCCACAGCCATGTTTACTCATAAACAGTCAAAGATAACTGACTCGGTGCCGAGTCAAAAATAGCCCCCGAAACGCTTTTCACAGGTGACGAATGGATTCATCAGCCACCACAACCCTGTTGACTCATAAACAGTCAAAGATAACTGAGTCGTTGCCGAGTTAAAAATGGCCTCCGAAACTCCTTTCACATGTGACGAATGAATTCGTCAGCCGACACAGCCCATTTTGACTCATAAGGAGTCACGAAAAACTGAGTCGCTGCTCTCTTAGAAATCGCACCTGAAACTGATTTCACCGGTGACGAATGAATTCGTGAGCCCCCACAGCCCCTGTTGACTAATAAACAGTCAATGAAAACAGAGTAGCTGCCCACTCAAAAAGAGCCCCCGAAACTTCTTTCACAGGTGGCGAATGGATTCGGCAGCCCAAACAGCCCCTGGTGACTCATAAATTGTTAAGGAAAACTGAGTCCCTGCCCCCTCAGAAGTTGCCTTCGAAACTATTTTCACATGTGACGAATGGATTCATCAGCCCCCACCGCCCTATTGACTCATAAACAGTCAAAGATAACTGACTCGGTGCCCAGTCAAAAATAGACCCCGAAACTCCTTTCACAGGTGACGAATGGATTTGGCAGCCCAAACAGCCCCTGGTGACTCATAAACTCTCAAGGAAAACCGAGTCGCTGCCCGCTCAGAAAGAGCCCCTGAAAGTTCTTTCACAGGTGGCGAATGGATACGACAACCCAAACAGTGCAGGTGACTCATAAACAATCAAGGAAAAATGAGTCGCTGCCCCCTCAGAAGTCGCCCTCGAAACTCTTTTCACATGTGACGAATGAATTCGTCAGGCCCCACAGGCCTGTTGACTCATAAATAGTCAAAGAAAACTGACTCGGTGCGCAGTCAAAAATAGCCCTCGAAAATCATTTCACAGGTGACGAATGGATTCGTTAGCCCAAACAGTCCCTGGTGACTCATAAACAATCAATGAAAAATGACTCGCTGCCAAGTCAAAAATAGCCCCCAAAACTCTTTTCATAGGTGACGAATGGATTCGTCAGCCCTCACAGCCCTTTTGACTCACAAACAGTCAAAGATAACTGACTCAGTGCCCAGTCAAAAATAGACCACGAAACTCCTTTCACAGGTGACGAATTGATTCGTCAGCCCAAACATCCACTGGTGACTCATAAACAGTCAATGAAAACTGAGTCGCTGCCCCCTCAAAAGTTGCCCTCGAAACTCTTTTCACATGTGACGAATGGATTCGTCAGCCCCCACAGGCCTGTTGACTCATAAATAGTCAAAGAAAACTGACTCGGTGCCCAGTCAAAAATAGCCCCCGAAAATCATTTCACAGGTGACGAATGGATTCGTTAGCCCAAACAGTCCCTGGTGACTCATAAACAATCAATGAAAAATGACTCGCTGCCGAGTCAAAAATAGCCCCCAAAACTCTTTTCATAGGTGACGAATGGATTCGTCAGCCCTCACAGCCCCTGTTAACTCATAAACTGTCAAGGAAAACCGAGTCACTGCCCGCTTAGAAAGAGCCCCCGAAACTTCTTTCACAGGTACCGAATGGATTTAGCAGCCTAAACAGCCCCTGGTGACTTATAAACAGTCAAGGAAAACTGAGTCCCTGCCCCCTTAGAAGTTGCCCTTGAAACTATTTTCACTTGTGACGAATGGATTCGTCAGCCTCCACTGCCCTGTTGACTCATAAACAGTCAAAGATAACTGAGTTGGTGCCCAGTCAAAAATAGACCCGGAAACTCCTTTCAAAGGTGACGAATGGATCAACAGCCCAAACAGCCTCATGTGACTCATAAACAGTCAATGAAAACTTAGTCGTTACCCCTTAGAAGTTGCCCTCGAAATTCTTTTCACATGTGACGAATGGATTCGTCTGCCCCCACAGCCCTGTTGACTCATAAACAGTCAAAGAAAACTAACTCGGTGCCCAGTCAAAAATAGCCCCCGAAACTCCTTTCATAGGTGACGAATGGATTCGTCAGCCCAAACAGCCCCTTGTGACTCATAAACAGTCAATGAAAAATGACTCGCTGTTGAGTCAAAAATAGCCCCCGAAACTCTTTTCACATGTGACGAATGGATTCGTCAGCCCCCACAGCCCTGTTGACTCATAAACAGAAAAACAAAACTGACTCGGTGCCCAGTCAAAAATAGCCCCCAAAACTCCTTTCACAGGTGATGAATTGATTCGTCAGCCCAAACATCCCCTGGTGACTCATAAACAGTCAATGAAAACTGAGTCGCTGCCCCCTCAGAAGTCGCCCCTGAATCTGCTTTCACATGTGACGAGTGGATTCGTCAGCCCCCACAGCCCTGTTGACTCATAAACAGAAAAACAAAACTGACTCGGTGCCCAGGCAAAAATAGACCCCGAAACTCCTTCCACAGGTGACGAATGGATTCGGCAGCCCAAACAGCCCCTGGTGACTCATAAACAGTCAATGAAAACTGACTCGCTGCCGAGTCAAAAATAGCCCAGAAACTCTTTTCACAGGTGACGAATGGATTCGTCAGCACTCACAGCCCCTGTTGACTCATAAACTCTCAAGGAAAACCGAGTCGCTGCCCCCTCAGAAAGAGCCCCTGAAACTTCTTTCACAGGTGGCGAATGGATTCGGCAGCCCAAACAGCCCCAGGTGACTCATAAACTGTCAATGAAAAATGAGTCGCTGCCCCCTCAGAAGTTGCCCTCGAAACGCTTTACACATGTGACGAATGGATTCGTCAGCCCCCACAGCCCTGTTGACTCATAAACAGTCAAGGAAAACCGAGTCGCTGCCTACTCAGAAAGAGCCCCCGAAACTTCTTTCACAGGTGACGAATGGATTCGTCAGGCCTCCAACCCCGTTGACTCATAAATAGTGAAAGATAACTTACTGGTTGCCGAGTCGAAAATGGCCCCCGAAACTCCTTTCACATGTAACGAATGAATTCGTCAACCGACACAGCCGCTTTTGACTCATAAGGTGTCACGAAAAACTAAGTCGCTGCACTCTTAGAAATTGCCCCTGAAACTTCTTTCACAGGTGTCGAATGGATTAGGCAGCCCAAAGAGCCCCTGGTGACTCATAAACAGTCAAGAAAAACTGAGTCGCTGCCCCCTCAGAAGTTGCCCTCGAAACTCTTTACACATGTGACGAATGGATTCGTCAGCCCCCACAGCCCTGTTGACTCATAAACAGTCAAGGAAAACCGAGTCGCTGCCTACTCAGAAAGAGCCCCCGAAACTTCTTTCACAGGTGACGAATGGATTCGTCAGGCCTCCAACCCCGTTGACTCATAAATAGTGAAAGATAACTTACTGGTTGCCGAGTCGAAAATGGCCCCCGAAACTCCTTTCACATGTAACGAATGAATTCGTCAACCGACACAGCCCCTTTTGACTCATAAGGTGTCACGAAAAACTAAGTCGCTGCACTCTTAGAAATTGCCCCTGAAACTTCTTTCACAGGCGGCGAATGGATTCGGCAGCCCAAACAGCCGCTGGTGAGTCATGAACAGTAAGGAAAACTGAGTCCCTGCCCCCTCAGAAGTTGCCTTCGAAACTATTTTCACATGTGACGATTAGATTCATCAGCCCCCACAGCCCTGTTGACACATAAACAGTCAAAGATAACTGACTCGGTGCATAGTCAAAAATAGACCCCGTAACTTCTTTCACAGGTGATGAATGGATTCGGCAGCCCAAACAGCCCCTGGTGACTCATAAACAGTCAAGGAAAACTGAGTCCCTGCCTGCTCAGAAGTTGCCTTCGAAACTATTTTCACATGTGACGAATGGATTCGTCAGCCCCCACAGCCCTGTTGACTCATAAACAGTCAAAGATAACTGACTCGGTGCCCAGTCAAAAATAGACCCCGAAACTCCTTTCACAGGTGACGAATGGATTCGGCAGCCCAAACAGCCCCTGGTGACTCATAAACAGTCAATGAAAACTGACTCGCTGCCGAGTCAAAATAGCCTAGAAACTCTTTTCACAGGTGACGAATGGATTCGTCAGCACTCACAGCCCCTGTTGACTCATAAACTCTCAAGGAAAACCGAGTCGCTGCCCACTCAGAAAGAGCCCCTGAAACTTCTTTCACAGGTGGCGAATGGATTCGGCAGCCCAAGTAGCCCCATGTGACTCATAAACAGTCAATGAAAAATGAGTCGCTGCCCTCTCAGAAGTTGCCCTCGAAACTCTTTTCACATGTGACGAATGGATTCGCCCCACAGCCCTGTTGACTCATAAACAGTCAAGGAAAACCGAGTCGCTGCCCACTCAGAAAGAGCCCCCGAAACTTCTTTCACAGGTGACGAATGGATTCGTCAGGCCTCCAACCCCGTTGACTCATAAACAGTGAAAGATAACTTACTGGTTGCCGAGTCGAAAATGGCCCCCGAAACTCCTTTCACATGTGACGAATGAATTCGTCAGCCGACACAGCCCCTGTTGACTCATAAGGTGTCACGAAAAACTAAGTCGCTGCCCTCTTAGAAATCACCCCTGAAACTCCATTCACAGGTGACGAATGGATTCGGCAGCCTAAACAGCCCAATGTGACTCATACACAGTCAAGGAAAACTGAGTCGTTGCCCCCTCAGAAGTTGCCCTCGAAATTCTTTTCACATGTGATGAATGGATTCGTCTGTCCACACAGCCCTGTTGAAACATAAAAAGTCAAAGATAACTGACTCGGTGCCTAGTCAAAAATAGACCAGGAAACTCCTTTCACAGGTGACGAATGGATTCGGCAGCCCAAACAGCCCCTGGTGACTCATAAACAGTCAATGAAAAATGACTCGTTGCCGAGTCAAAAATAGCCCCCGAAACTCTTTTCATAGGTGACGAATGGATTCGTCAGCCCTCACAGCCCCTGTTGACTCATTAACAGTCAAGGAAAACCGAGTCGCTGCCCGCTCAGAAAGAGCCCCCGAATCTTCTTTCACAGGTGACGTATGGATTCGTCAGGCCTCCAACCCCGTTGACTCATAAATAGTGAAAGATAACTTACTGGTTGCCGAGTCGAAAATGGCCCCCGAAACTCCTTTCACATGTGACGAATGAATTCGTCAGCCGACACAGCCCCTTTTGACTCATAAGATGTCACGAAAAACTAAGTCGCTGCTCTCTTAGAAATCGCCCCTGAAACTTCTTTCACAGGTGGCGAATGGATTCGGCAGCCCAAACAGCCCTTGGTGACTCATGAACATTGAAGGAAAACTGCGTCCCTGCCCCTTCAGAAGTTGCCCTCGAAACTATTTTCACATGTGACGAGTGGATTCGTCAGCCCCCACAGCCCTGTTGACACATAAACAGTCAAAGATAACTGACTCGGTGCCTAGTCAAAAATAGACCCCGAAACTCCTTTCACAGGTGACGAATGGATTCGGCAGCCCAAACAGCCCCTGGTAACTCATAAACAGTCAATGAAAAATGACTTGCTGCCGAGTCAAAAATGGCCCCCGAAACTCATTTCACAGGTGACGAATGGATTCGGCAGCCCAAACAGCCCCTGGTGACTCATAAAGAGTCAAGGAAAACTGAGTCGCTGCCCCCTCAGAAAGAGCCCTCGAAACTTCTATCACAGGTGGCGAATGGATTCGTCAGTCGACACAGCCCCTTTTGACTCATAAGATGTCACGAAAAACTAAGTCGCTGCTCTCTTAGAAATCGCCCCTGAAACTTCTTTCACAGGTGGCGAATGGATTCGGCAGCCCAAACAGCCCTTGGTGACTCATGAACAGTGAAGGAAAACTGCGTCCCTGCCCCTTCAGAAGTTGCCCTCGAAACTCTTTTCACATGTGACGAGTGGATTCGTCAGCTCCCACAGCCCTTTCGCTCATAAACAGTCAAAGAAAATTGACTCGGCGCCAAGTCAAAAATAGCCCCCGAAACTCCTTTCACAGGTGCTGAATGGATTCGTCAGCCCAAACAGCCCCTAGTGACTCATAAACAGTCAATGAAAACTGACTCGCTGCCGAGTGAAAAATAGCCCTCGTAACTATTTTCACAGGTGACGAATAAATTCGTCAGCCCTCACTGCCCCTATTGACTCATAAACAGTCAAGGAAAACTGAGTCGCTGCCCACTCAGAAAGAGCCCTCGAAACTTCTATCACAGGTGGCGAATGGATTCGGCAGCCCAAACAGCCCCTGGTGACTCATAAACAGTTAAGGAAAACTGAGTCGTTGCCCCTTCAGAAGTTGCCCTCGAAACTCTTTTCACATGTGACGAATGGATTCGTCAGTCCCCACAGCCATGTTGACTCATAAACAGTCAACGAAAACTGACTCGATGCCCAGTCAAAAATAGACCCCGAAACTCCTTTCACAGGTGACGAATGGATTCGGCAGCCCAAATAGCCTCTGGTGACTCATAAACAGTCAAGGAAAACTGAGTTGCTGCCCCATTAGAAGTTGCCCTCGAAACTCGTTTCACATGTGACAAATGGATTCGTCAGCCCCCACAGCCCTGTTGACTCATAAACAGTCAAAGATAACTGACTCGGTGCCCAGTCAAAAATAGACCCCGAAACTCCTTTCACAGGTGATGAATGGATTCATCAGCCCAAACAGCCCCTGGTGACTCATAGACAGTCAATGACAACTGTCTCGCTGCCGAGTGAAAAATAGCCCCTGAAACTCTTTTCAGAGGTGACGAATGGATTCGTCAGCCCTCACAGCCCCTGTTGACTCATAAACAGTCAAGGAAAACCGAGTCGCTGCCCACTTAGAAAGAGCCTCTGAAACTTCTTTCACAGGTGGCGCATGGATTCCGCAGCCCAAAGAACCCCATGTGACTCATAAAAAGTCAAGGAAAAATGAGTCGCTGCAACTTTAGAAGTTGCCCTCGAAACTCTTTTCACATGTGACTAATGAATTCGTCAGCCCTCACAACCCAATTGACTCATAAACAGTCAAAGAAAACTGACTCTTTGCCGAGTCGAAAATGGCCCCCGAAACTCCTTTCACATATGACGAAAAACTGAGTCGCTGCACTCTTAGAAATCGCCACTGAAACTGCTTTCACAGGTGACGAATGGATTCGTCAGCCCACACAGCCCCTGTTGACTCATAAACAGTTAAGGAAAATTGACTCGCTGCCCATGAGATATAGCCACCAAAACGTCTTTCACAGGTGGGGAATGGATTCTGCAGCCCAAACAGCACCATATGACTGATAAACAGTCAAGGAAATATGAGTCGCTGCCCCCTCAGAAGTTGCCCTCATAACACTTTTCACAGGTGACGAATGGATTCTTCAGCCCCCACAGCCCCTGTTGACTCATAAACAGTCATGGAAAACCGAGTCACTCCTCACTCAGAAAAAGCCCCTGAAATTTCTTTCACAGGTGGCAAATGGATTCGGCAGCCCAAACAGCCCCATGTGACTCATAAACAGTCAACGAAAAAGGAGTTGCTGCCCCCTCAGAAGTTGCCCTCCAAACTCTTTTCACATGTGACAAATGGATTCGTCAGCGCCCACAACCCTTTTGACTCATAAACAGTCAAAGATAACTGACTCGTTGCCGAGTCAAAAATGGCCCTCAAAACTCCTTTCACATGTGACGAATGGATTCGTCAGCCCACACAGCCCCTGTTGACTCATAAATAGCAAGGAAAACCGAGTCAGTGCCTACTCAGAAAAAGCCCCCGAAACTTCTTTCACAGGTGGCGAATGGATTCGGCGGCCCAAACAGCCCCATGTGACTCATTAACAGTCAAGGAAAAATGAGTCGCTGCCCCCTCAGAAGTTGCCGTCAAAACTCTTTTCACAAGTGACGAATGGATTCGTCAGCCCCCACAGCCCCTGTTGACTCATAAACAATCAAGGAAAACCGAGTCGTTGCTCACTCAGAAAGAGCCCCTGAAACTTCTTTCACAGGTTGCGAATGGATTCCGCAGCCAAAACAGCCCCTTGTGACTCATAAACAGTCAAGGAAAAATGAGTCGCTGCCCCCTCAGAAGTTGCCCTCGAAATTATTTTCACATGTAACAAATGGATTCGTCAGCCCTCACATCCCTGTTGACTCATAAACAGTCAAAGATAAGTTACTCGGTGCCCAGTCAAAAAAAGACCCTGAAACTCCATTCACAGGTGAGGAATGGATTCGGCAGCCCAAACAGCCCCTGGTGACTCATAAACAGTCAAGGAAAACTGAGTCGTTGTCCCCTTAGAAAGAGCCCCTGAAACTTCTTTCACAGGTGGCGAATGGATTCCGCAGCCCAAACAGCCCCATGTGACTCATAAACTGTCAAGGAAAAATAAGTCCCTGCACCCTCAGAAGTTGCCCTCGAAACTCTTTTCAGATGTGACGAATGGATTCGTTAGCCCCCACAACCCTGTTGACTCATAAATTGTCAAAGAAAACTGACTCTTTACTGAGTCAAAAATGGCCCCCAAAACTCCTTTCACAGGTGACGAATGGATTCTTCAGCCCACACTGCCCCTTCTGACTCATAAGGAGTCACGAAAAACTTAGTCGCTGCCCTCTTAGAAATCGCACCTGAAACTGCTTTCACAGGTGGTGAATGGATTCGGCAACCCAAACAGCCCCATGTGACTCATAAACAGTCAAGGAAAAATGAGTCGCTGCCCCCTCAGAAGTTGCCCTCAAAACTCTTTTCAGAGGTGACGAATGGATTCGTCAGCCCCTACAGCCCCTGTTGACTCATAAACGGTCAAGGAAAATCGAGTCGCTGCCCACTCAAAAAGAGCCCTTGAAATTTCTTGCACAGGTGGCGAATGGATTCGGCAGCCCAAACAGCCCCAAGTGACTCATAAACAGTCAAGGAAAAATGAGTCGCCGCCCCCTCAGAAGGTGGCCTCGAAACTCATTTCACATGTGACGAATGGATTTGTCAGCCCCCACAGCCCTGTTGACTCATAAACAGTCAACGATAACTGACTCGGTGATTGGTCAAAAATAGACCCTGAAAGTCCTTTCACAGGTGACGAATGGATTGGGAAGCCCAAACAGCCCCTGGTGACTCATAAACAGTCATGGAAAACTGAGTCGCTGCCCCCTAAGAAGTTGCCCTCGAAACTCTTTTCACATGTGAGGAATGGATTCGTCGGCCGCCACAGCCCTGTTGACTCATAAACAGTCAAAGAAAACTGACTCGGTGCCTAGTCAAAAATAGCCCCCGAAACTCCTTTCACAGGTGCTGAATGGATTCATCAGCCCAAACAGCCCCTGGTGACTCCTAAACAGTCAATGAAAATTGATTGCTGCCGAGTCAAAAATAGCCCCCGAAACTCTTTTCACAGGTGACGAATGGATTCGTCAGCCCTCACAGCCCCATGTGACTCATAAACAGTCAAGGAAAAATGAGTCGCTGCCCCCTCAGAAGTTGGCCTCGAACTCATTTCACATGTGACGAATGGATTTGTCAGCCCCCACAGCCCTGTTGACTCATAAATAGTCAACGATAACTGACTCGGTGATCAATCAAAAATAGACCCCGGAAGTCCTTTCACACTGACGAATGGATTCGGAAGCCCAAACAACCCCTGGTGACTCATAAACAGTCAAGGAAAACTGAGTCGCTGCCCCCTCAGAAAGAGCCCCTGAAACTTTTTTCACAGGTGACGAATGGATTCCGCAGCCCAAACAGCCCCATGTGACTCATAAACAGTTAAGGAAAAATGAGTCGCTGCCCCCTCAGAAGTTGCCCTCAAAACTCTTTTCAGAGGTGACGAATGGATTCGTCAGCCTCCACAGCCCCTGTTGACTCATAAACGGTAAAGGAAAATCGAGTTGCTGCCCACTCAAAAAGAGCCCCTGAAATTTCTTTCACAAGTGGCGAATGGATTCGGCAGCCCAAACAGCCCCATGTGACTCATAAACAGTCAAGGAAGAATGAGTCGCTGGCCCCTCAGAAGGTGCCCTCGAAACTCTTTTCACATGTGACGAATGGATTTGTCAGGCCCCACAGCCCTGTTGACTCATAAACAGTCAAAGATAACTGACTCGGTGATTGGTCAAAAATAGACCCCGAAAGTCCTTTCACAGGTGACGAATGGATTGGGAAGCCCAAACAGCCCCTGGTGACTCATAAATAGTCAAGGAAAACTGAGTCGCTGCCCCCTCAGAAGTTGCCCTCGAAACTCTTTTCACATGTGAGGAATGGATTCTTCAGCCCCCACAGCCCTGTTGACTCATAACCAGTAATAGAAAACTGACTCGGTGCCCATTCAAAAATAGCCCCCGAAACTCCTTTCGCAGGTGTTGAATGGATTCTTCAGCCCACGCAGCCCCTTCTGACTCATAAGGAGTCACGAAAAACTCAGTCGCTGCCCTCTTAGAAATTGCACCTGAAACTGGTTTCACAGGTGACGAATGGATTCGTCAGCCCACACAGCCCTTGTTGACTCATAAACAGTCAAGGAAAACCGAGTCGCTGCCCACTCAAAAAGAGCCCATGAAACACCTTCACAGGTGGCGAATGGATTCGGCAGCCCAAACAGCCCCGTGTGACTCATAAACAGTCAAGGAAAAATGAGTCGCTGCCCCCTCAGAAGTTGCCCTCAAAACTCTTTTAAGAGGTGACGAATGGATTCGTCAGCCCC
>Ga0325402_1004341_pt1 | contig 13036 bp, 11 predicted proteins | sample PopdelMetagenome_22_FD_207212 | JGI IMG/M metagenome (GOLD analysis project Ga0325402, IMG submission 207212) | Populus deltoides microbial communities from Bellville, Georgia, United States - Xylem-PdKOR-R3 | ecosystem: Host-associated > Plants > Phyllosphere > Stem > Wood/Secondary xylem... | reverse complement strand
TTTTTTTTTTAATTTTAAAGGATAATTTTTCTAACTAATAACAAATAATTTTTATTTTTAAAAGACAAATTTTATTTATACAGAACATAAAAAATTTGTAGATAAATTAGAGCAATCTATTCGAAATATAAAACACATACAGTATATTAAAAAAACAATATTTATTTAAAAAATACTAAACAAACAATTTTAAAAATAAAGAAAATGAACATCAATTTAAATATAAATTAAGAGATCATTTAAAAATAAATACAATAAAGGTATCAATACTGACAAAGAAGAGACCTTTCTTATGCATAATTAAAAGAAAAAAAAATTTAATATATATATATATAAATATAAAAGATGAAATGATATTTTTTTCAAGTTTAAAAGGTTGAAATTATTATAATTACAAAATCCGATCTAATTTGTTAAGTTAACCCATAACCCGATTAACCTAAAACCCAAGCCAAATAATTTTTTTTAAAAATAAAAGGAATAACTGACCTTGTATATTTCTTTAGAAAACCAAGTTTATTCTCTATTCAATCGACCCTAGGTTCAAAACTCAAAATATAAGATAATATTATTTTAGTCCTGTATATTAAAATAATTTTGTTTTTTCACTTTTACCAAACTACAAAACACTATCTAAATTTCATTTGCAATCTCCAGGAAGTAAAGCCATGTAATTCATAAAAAAAAATAAACCATTCCTACGAAAGAACGCAACAGCAACAGCACATCTCGTTTCCACCCTCTCAAATTTTCAATCTCGCGCTCGCCACGAAAAAATTGCGAAGTCTCCCTCCTTTCCAATTCGCACCCCAATCTTTGGAGCCAAATCACGTTACCAACCAGCTGGTCCCACTGCTACTTCTCTTTCAAAATTAAAAAAAATAAACATCACTCCTACTACTTATATATATAAAAAAAACTTTAATTTTAATGATCCTTATAATCATGTACCTCTAATTCCTTCTATCCTCCTGAACAATTACCCCAGCATATCTCTCGAGTCCTCCACGCAGCTCCGGTTTCTCTCTGCAATCTCCACTGGCTTTTAATTCAATTCCGTTTTCCCTGAGAAATTCAATATTCGCTGACTCATATATAAAATTCGAATACTCGAATTTCAAAATTTTGTTTCGAATACTCTCCTCGCCTTTTCTTCTTCTTGTGCCCTTTCCAACAACAAAAAAAGCGATAACGAACGTCTGATTTCTCGGTATCTGCCTCTTCATTACTTCAATTCAAATTTTAGGGTTTACAGTTTCACTCAAACCAGTAAAATCGAATTGAACGATTATTCACTCATTCAAAATTGAAGTGTATACAGTTCAATTCATATGCATTAGATTCAATTTTTTTTTCGTGTCTGACGTGAAATTAGGGTTTCGAATCGAGTTTTCAGACGATGATAATAAAACAATTCATGAAAGGCGAAATGCGGCGGGGCAACATAGGAGACGTCACACTTAACGAACTCGACGAGGAGGAGAATTTTGAATATGAATTGATTCCTAAGAAGCGAAAGTTGAATGGATACAATTCAAATCCAATGGGTATGTATAGTGAATTTGATGATTTTAGCAGTGGTCCAGGTTCTTTTTGCAGCGTAGGATCGTACTGGGCTAATGAGGCTCAGTCTTACTCGAAGAAGAGATTGAAGAACCAGAGCTTGGCGAGCTCTCGAAAGCCGATATCAAGATCTTATCGAGGGCGAGTGCAAATACTTCCTTCGAGGTTTAACGATTCGGTTGTGGATATGTGGAAAAACGAAGAATGTAGAATTGATGACACTGATTTGGAAATAGGGGATGATGAATTTGTAGACAGCGAGGATTTTTATAGTGAGAAATATAGATATAATAGTAAATTTGGTTTCGGAAGCTCTCATTCCTATCCATTTTATGGCATTGAAGGGCATGGACAAGTGGGTCAGTTCGGGTGTAACAATTTTCACTATAGAAAAGGTCGCAATAAAAAGTTTTTGAGTTCGGGTAATCCATTGATAGAAGATGGAGTTGTGCCAAGACATGGGTATACAGGTTTGGATAAATTGAGAAGAGAAAGAGCTAAAAAAAAGAAGGATGTTTACAGACCAGAGGATTTTGCTTTGGGTGATATAGTTTGGGCTAAATGCGGGAAGAGATACCCATGGTGGCCAGCAGTTGTGATTGATCCCATCCTGAAAGCTCCTGATGCGGTACTCAGTTGTTGTGTTCCTGGTGCTCTTTGTGTTATGTTTTATGGATACTCTAAAAATGGAACGCAAAGGGTATATTTCTCTTGCCTTTTTTCACGTTTCTCTCACAGGAGTTTCTATTGCTTAGTTCGTTTGGTGCATTTTAAGTTAATGCTTAATGGTAATGAGCAGGACTATGCATGGGTGAAACAGGGGATGATATTCCCTTTTGCAGAATTCATGGACAGGTATGTAGATGATCATATTCAATTGGTGTTATTATAAGCTCTCAGGGCACTTTTTGTTAATTCTCTGTTTCTTCAGATTTCAGGTGCAGACTCAAATGTTCAAGTGCAAGCTGAGTGATTTTCAGGCGGCACTAGAAGAGGCAATTTTAGCAGAAAGTGCAGGCATGGGCAGCATCAGTGCGGAAATACCATATCCTGAAGCTTATCCCACCCGACTCCAGGAAGCTAGCTGTTCAAGTCAGGATCTGGACTTCTACACTCAACAACAGGCAAGTTTCCTTTTTCTCTTCTCTGTCCTTTCTTCCTAATTCTAGTCGATGGTCTTGAAGGATTTCATGCAGCTCTGGAAAATTATGTAGCATGAGACAAATATAATCTTATATCCCCTACTTGGTCTGCCATGGTTGAGCTTTCTGATATAGAAGGTCATTTGTTTGGTTAGTTTGTTGTTTGTTCTAGCTTCTTGTTTCATTGTCTGTTTGTGATGGAATTTATTATTTCTGAATGCTTATGAACATTGGGAGATCTGACTCATTGTTTAGAGAAGTTTCTGTCATGAATTTTCCTTGCTATAATAACCACATACGTCTTACTATAATCTTAACTGGAAGCATCCAGAATGAATAAATATTTGGATGAAAAATATTGTTGAAACTGCAGCTTTTTTATTGCATAAATATTGCATCAATTGTAGCTAAAAATCAAGACTGAGAAAATACTGATGAAGATGGAAAGGACTGGGACCAATGTTTTAACAGCTGTGAAAACCATCAAACTGGAATTGCAAATAAGTGAACTCTGTCATATTATGGTGCAGAAATATGAGCTCTGTCTTCTACTAATTTCATCATCTAATTATTCTCTTCTAAAATGCTGAGACCATAGACTTTGCACATGTCTTGATAGTTTATTTTGTGTTCATTTCATCTTCTACCTTGCATATGCTGTAAGATATACAACCTCCAGTGTTAAGGAATTCTTTTCCTCCCTTCCCAAAACCAAATAATAATGGTTCTGTTTTAATGCAATGAAAGTCTGAAGTTTCTTGGTTCTATTTCTTGGCAGTGGGTTTCTGTTAGCATAAGAAAACACAATCAATTTTTCCTCTGAGCTGCTATTGACAATCTGTCCTCACACATCTACTGGTACTATGCAAAGTGGTGGGTCGTGTACACTCTTTGCTGGTGTGATTAGAAATGTAGTTCTGGGAATTTTATTGAACGACTTAGGTGTTTAAATGTTTTAGAAATAAAATGCTCCTCTGATTAGTGGATTTTGTTTGCACATTTTAATTATCATATGAGTTAATCCTGTCATGCCAGGTGCTGCAAACTTGTCTGGATCAATCTGCATGACTGACAAAAATTATATTGTTTTTTTTTTTGCATACATTCTATGCTAAAATGCTATATCTGGTATATTTAATGGAACTTTGAATTTGATCTCTAGAGATTTTTTTGTCCTGGGAACTCTCTTACTGCCTTTGGATTTTGACTTCTAATTTCATCTTGTGAATCAATTGTTCAGGATGCATGTTACAAGGACATGAGATGCTGTGATGGCTGCAATCTAATCTTGCCATGCAAAACTTTGAAGAAAGGGAAAAGACCAACATTTCAAAGTGAAATTTTATGCAAACATTGTGCTAAGGTTCATGAGAAATACCTCCTTTTGATTATTTTTTGTTTGTATAATTATATCCTTTTTAAAGTGCTAATTGCATGCCTGTTTTTTACAGTTAAGAAAATCAAAGCAATATTGTGGCATATGCAAGAAGACCTGGCATCATTCAGATGGCGGGAACTGGGTAAGATTATTAATAGTATTTGAATTAGGTTTATACTGTTCTTTTGGTAAAACAATCAAATAAATTTTTGGTATATGTTGGAATTAAAATTTCATGTATTAGGTATGCTGTGATGGCTGTAATGTTTGGGTGCATGCTGAGTGTGACAACATTTCCAGCAAACTTTTCAAGGTGTGTCTACCATATTATAGTTTAATACATTCTGTTATCTCTTATGTTAGTTTGTGTTCATTCAAAGGTGGAGGCTAATTGATTTGTTATGGTTTGAAGGATTTGGAGGATATTGATTATTACTGCCCTGACTGCAAAGTAAAGTTTAAATTTGCACAACCAGATTTAGAGAGAAGAAAGCCTCCAGTCAAGTATGCTGCTCACTTCGTTTTTCCAAATTCATATGTGATTTTTAAATTTGACACCACGAATTTATCATGGATTTTTCCCTGGGAAATTTTAATCCCAATGATGTCATTTGAATCAGGTCAATAGGAAACAGTGGACAGGCTGTACCACTAGACAAGGTAACAGTTATCTGCAATGGGATGGAAGGAACATACATTCCAAAACTTCATTTGTAAGCCCTGTAAACTTTGCAAAAATTATGGATTGTAGCCTCTCTTCTCTCTCTTTCATTTTTGGGTTGCTATATATATGTTAAAGGGATGTTGCAAATTGTGACTGTAACAGTTAGTTTGAAGTTCAAATATTGGTATTGTTAAATTAATCTGATTTAGTTGTGTTAATAGGGCAATGCTGGTTAATTTTGTGGTAAACATATATTTGGTGGATTTTGTTTTTTTAATCCTTATCTAATATAAAAATCTCATCAACTTTTTTCCTTTCCCTCTATTTCTAGAATTGAGTGCAACTGTGGTTCATGTGGGTCACGGAAACAAGCACCAAGTGAATGGGAAAAGCACACTGGTTGTAGAGCTAAAAAGTGGAAGCACAGTGTGAAAATCAAAGACACAATGTTACCACTGGCACAATGGGTTTGTACTGGAACTTGTCATTTTTCTTAATTGGCATCCTAATTTCTAAAGTTGCTATTTTTTAACAACATAGTACAGGCTATGCCATTTACATATATGTTAATGTGCTCAATTCTGCTCACATTTCTCTAATTCTGGTGCCAATACATTGTTTACTTTATCTAATGCTGTGCTTTTTCTTGAAAGCATTTAAAGAAATTGCTCAAAAAGAGGAACATATAAAGAACAAAGAAAAAGAGAAGAGGAATAATAGAGAATTGAGTATGTCCTTCATTACATAGCCTAAAATTTTGACTAATGGTGGTAGAAATTTAATTTGTTTATTAAATACCTTGTCAAAGACTAACCTTGAGAACCTTTTGTGATTTTTGTTGATTACGGTGCAACATCTGAAATGCTAGTTATCTTATAAATGATATACGATGACAGTAAAGTAATTTAGCCCCATAGTTAGTATCATATTGGTAACTACCTTAGGATCCTTTCCCGGGCCCAGTTTTGTGATTCTACAACAAACCAGTTTCTTGAACTGACTAGGAAAAACCAGTTCCAAGCTTGTACTGCAAATATAATCTCGATTGTTGTAGGATTTTCTTTTATTTTCTTTCCTTTTTATCCTCTTTGTTGGGGTGAATGAATCTTACACGTCCTTATTATTAAATTTTCCATGAACAATATCTATTGTGCAGATTGCTGAATATAATGCAAGTATAGATCCTCTAAAGTTAGATAAGCAGATGCTACTTGCTTTGTTGGAAGGTACATATAACTTACTACCTTTTCTTTTGGTTTAGTTGGAAGAAGTGGGTGCTTTACTGGGTTAATTGTGAACAACATGAATTTTTTATTTCCTTTGAACAGAGAAGTATGAACCTATATATGCAAGATGGATATCAGAAAGATGTGCTGTTTGTAGATGGGTTGAAGATTGGGATGATAACAAAATTATGATCTGTAACAGGTAATGCCCTCACTCATCAATTTCTTTGTGTCTGTTCAGTATTATTTGAGTGGTCAATGAAATTAAGTGTTGCTTTAAGTTAAAAAATGAATTGTGTACTCAATTACCATCGCCCGAGACCTATTTTTCCTTTTTTAAATTTTGTTTTCAGGTGTCAAATAGCTGTCCACCAAGAATGCTATGGGGTAAGGAATGTTCAGGATTTTGCTTCATGGGTGTGCAGAGCTTGTGAAACTCCTGATGTTGAGAAGGAGTGCTGCCTTTGCCCTGTAAAAGGCATGTTCTCTTGCATTATGTTTTGATAGATCTTAGTAATTTACCTGTGGTTTGCGAAAGTCATTGAATGACTGAAGTTCTGATTTGGTTAGCTTCTTTCCTTTTCTTGACAAAGAAAGGAAATAAATACTATTCTGCCACCGAAAAATAATTTACTGTCTGAATTTTGTACCCTGGAATTTGGCAGGTTGATTCCAGTACAGAACAAAAAATGAATCTGATTATTGATTATTTGAATCAAGTTTTTTGGACTGCTGCACCAAACTACCAAAGCCATTCATCTAAAACAATATTATTTAGTGACCTTTTTCTGCTTTCATGCTGTAAAGCTCACTGTAATTCAATGCTGGTTTGTTCTTATATTTGAAACGTACTTCTGTAGGTGGTGCTCTCAAGCCAAGTGATATTGAAACACTGTGGGTTCACATCATATGTGCTTGGTTTCGACCTGAAGTTGGTTTCTTGAACCATGAAAAAATGGAACCTGCCACTGGAATTCTTAGAATTCCATCGATGTCGTTTATGAAGGTATGTTATGATCTGAACAACCAGTTGGAAGTTTCCTGCTCTGGCTTTTTAAACAAACTTTTCTCACATGCTTAGGAACGGGAATTGTCTCCCTTAATTCTGTAGCATATATTTTCACTTGTCTAGAATTTAAGAGGATTCTAATTTTGGTAAAGGGGGTGTTATTTCTTTAGTCATTGAAGACCAAGGCTTTTGTATGATATGGTGATTAAATTGTTTTTCAAGTTGTTTTTCTCCAGATTGATTCTCATTTACTTGCTATGTTGTTATACAAATAAGAGTGCTTATGGTCTAAATCTATTTTATTTGCATGCCAGAGGTGTGTTGTCTGTAAGCAGACCCATGGTCCATGTGCCCAGTGTTGCAAGTGTGCCACCTATTTTCATGCAACGTGTGCCTCAAGAGCAGGATATTTCATGGAAGTAGGTTTTTCTGAAACTGTTTTTAATACTCGTGAATAAAACTCGTTCCTTTTATTTTCTGTTTTAGTGTCTGGATTTCATATTTTGTACTGTGCCATATCTTTCCTGGTGCTTGTATGTTTCTATATTATTTAGTAAATATTCCTTATGTAGTTTTTAAATTGAAATTTATGAGAATAGACTGTACCAATTACATTCGTTGATCTTGCGCCTTGGACTTTCAGTTGAACTGCACAGAGAAGAATGGTGTGCAAGTCACAGAAAAGTTAATATATTGTGCTGTTCACAGGTTAGAGCTTTTGCCCCCATCTATCATCTGCATCTTCATTTTATCATATTCTTTTTTCTCCTAATTGGAATAGAGAATCTTGTCCATCTTTGTTTAATTTGGATGTTGTGTCATCTTACTTTGGTTCTGTTGCAGGAAGCCAAACCCAGATTATGCTGTAGTCGTGCGTACACCTTCAGGAGTTTTCTCTGGCAGAAGTTTGCTTCAGAATCAGAATGGGTGCTTGAGGGGTTCAAGGTTGGTTTCATCTAAGAGAGTGGAACTTCCAGAACCCTCAACCACAGGGAGTAATGAATTTGAACCCCTCTCTGCTGCAAAGTGCCGTGCTTTTAAAAGAACAAACCATAAGGTGATTTATCTAGGAACCTTTGCCGCTTTTGTTTTGCTTTCCTTTCCACCTCTCCTCTGGATTTTTCATCAAGATAGTTTGTTTTTCATTCAGGCCAAGTTTATCTTTCGTTCTTATCTCACAGATATTTTCTCCTGTTTGGCAGTGGTCTGAAGGAGAGCCAATATTCCATCGATTGATGGGACCAAGACATCATCCTTTATGTTCAATTATTAACCTGAGCACCTATAAAGTAATGATCTTGTCTTGGTTGGAAGGTTTTATTTCTTTTAAATAGTTCGACAGAAAACCAAGAGGAAAAAAAATGATTTTGGAACTTCATGATCCATCCTTTTTGTTGTTTTGGTTGGCTAACTTTTCAGTATTTGCTTTGTCTTCTAGCAGGAAACTGAAGATTCTACCGTTTTCTCTTCATTTAAAGAACGCCTTTACCATTTACAGGTCCCACCATCCTTCACATGATATAGTTTTTTTGTACTGGATATGATTGTCAAATTCAATTAACATCTATCTATGCTTTCAGAAAACTGAAAATCATCGGGTGTGTTTTGGTAAATCTGGTATACATGGATGGGGCCTCTTCGCCCGCAGAAATATTCAAGAAGGAGAAATGGTACTTAATTTATATGTTTGGTCTTTTTGTTGTGTTTTTAAAGCATCAATTGTTTTGCATGGCTGGACTTTAAAGTATCTCTCTTGTGTTTAACTTCCCTGGAAGTAATGCTTTCTCAATATTAGGTTTGCTTCTTTTCTTGTTTAACAAAACACCTTTCTCCAGGTCATTGAGTATTGTGGAGAGAAGGTAAGGCGGAGTGTTGCTGATCTGAGAGAGGCACGGTACCGTTTAGAAGGCAAGGATTGCTATGTGAGTTTCTTGATTTTATTTGGTCTGTATGCACATGACTGCTCATATTTCTTGGCACATTTTTTGTTATTTTACTTAGAAAGTGTAATTGCCAATTTGCCATGAATTTCTTCTTGTATACTGAAAAACTTTAATCTTAGACCCTGCCGAGCTGTTGATAGGCAGATGACCAAGTGGTTGATGATGGGGATGTAGTCTGAATCAACATGTCCCATCTCTTCCAGGTCCATCACAAGGGAAATGAAAGCCAAGAGTTGCATACCTGGTATCAAAGGAGAGCTATGGGCAAATTGAACTTCTCTGAACTATTTCGAACAAATTATGGAATAATAATATTTAACATAGTTTTGGTGTGTTTAGCACTGGCAGAAGATGCTACAGTTTCCTTTTCCATCATTTTCCTTTTCTTTTTCTTTGGCCTAGTATACAGCTGATCATATTGTATAAGGGAAAGAACTCTATTGTTGGTTTTTCTTATGGTTCAACCATCTATTTCTTGCAGCTGTTCAAAATCAGTGAGGAAGTTGTAATTGATGCAACAAATAAGGGGAATATAGCACGATTAATCAATCATTCGGTAAGTGCAGAACCTATATTTCACCTGAAACTGGATCTAAAAATTCCTACTTTTTTTTAGCTTTTGTATTGGTGACTTTCATGTTTCTGTTTATCAGACATATGTAAGCTCATGTTTATAGAACAGTTCATAGTGAAATGCTTGCACAATCCAGGTAGTCCGCCAAGTACCTGGGAAGTTGGAAGCACACTTATTTTTAACTCCCTTGGTGTCGTCTACTATACCCTTTGACTTGGAAAAGGAAAATGGATCTTAGCTGTCAGATTTGATGACCATTGTGACACTTGCCAAGTTAAAAATTGGTCTTTGGTTTACTTGTTCTTTAAAACCCAGTATATATGATATTGATCGTAGAACCTGAATTCAGAAGTTCAACTAGGTTTACCTTGGTCAAGTTGTGCAATTTAGTGTCCTGACTGTGCTTTCTGTTCATGGTTAAAAACAATTTCTATTTTTAACCTTGTGTGTTATACAATTATTTGTAAGAAGTAGAGGTATTTGTTTTAGCTCTTCATACTACATCTCTTCTTTTACCTTAATATGAAGTGCTCAACTACTCCTATTGCAGTGTATGCCCAATTGTTATGCAAGGATTATGAGTGTGGGTGATGTGGAGAATCGGATCGTTCTCATTGCCAAGACAAATGTCTCTGCTGGTGACGAGCTAACGTATGCTTTAAAGAATCTCTCTCTTTCTCTCTCTCGTCACTGGTCCTGGGATATTTAATTCGGGTAATTGACATGTGTTTAATTTGTGCATGGACAGGTATGATTACTTGTTTGATCCAGATGAGCATGATGAGCTGAAAGTTCCTTGCCTCTGTAAAGCTCCCAATTGTCGGAAGTTCATGAATTAAGGCTCGCCATTTTCACTTTCCGATGTACTGCATGGATGCATCAGACTCATATTCTAACCTGCAATGAACCTGCAATTTAATTCATTTATTTACTCTGACAACCATCCAATCCTTTGTAGCTATAAAATGTAAATTCACAGGCAGTTTGGCTGGTGGCCTTTTTTTTATAATTTCTCTCAACAGTTGCTGTTAAATTTCCCGCACTGCAACATTAGAACCTTACCTTCATTATCTGGTTTCAAGTTTCTACTTCATTTCTCTCTCCTGCAAGGGTTAGATTTGAATCTGATTCCTACTCGTGTAATGAGCAAGCATGGTACGAGTCCATTAGTAATTCATTCAGTATTTTTTTTTCCCATTTGAAAGGGGCCAAATGATGCAACAAAATGAAAGCAAGGGTATGCTACTAGCTATTAGCTGGAAATGAGGCGTATTTTAATGGAAGTGTGGTGGTGAACCAAATCTAAAGAAATCTGATGATTGCAATTTAGGGTTGTAACGATAACCCCAATGGCTCATGCCACTCTATAGAATCAATGGCGGTGTCACTGCTGCTATACTGGATGAGAAATGCTTATGGAACGGGTGCTGTCTATGACGGCAGTCAGCATGCAAGTTTACTGGAAATGGAGGATGAACCCTAACGGATTCTGTATGTCTAGCAAATTACATCGGCTTCTACGAACCCAGGTGGAGCCCAAAAAATCTAATGCCCACGCCCTCGATTGAAATACAAACAAATATACATAAGGTTCTGTTGCCGAAATTTCTATTACAAGAAGAAAGAGGCTCCCCAGCCCATGACATTGACTGAACGTTTTCGAGTAACAACGAAATAAGAAAGAGGACATTAATATTATATATAATTTTTTTAAATAATATAAAAAATTCAATGATTTTTTTTTGTAAGTGAATTCTGTAAAATAATCATATAAAATTAATTCTACGGAAGAAACCGTAAAAAAAAGAAAGAACAAAGAAAGGTGGTGTTTGCAATCCATGGGCTTAAAATAGACCCACATTTAAATGGGCCAAACTAGTAGGGGCCCATCAGCAAACACTTCAAAGTTCAAATTTATTTTTAAAATGGAAAGAATGGTTGGTTACTCAATTTCAAGTAGTGAGAAGTTCGCGCGTCAACAATAAATAGACCAAACAGTAAGAGCCATTTCTGCTAAACCATTTCAATGGAAGAAGAGAGTTCACCGAGAAATATTGAGAAAATGAAAATGAGAAAGCGATTGAGAAGAGAATCTACGATTTGCAGTTGCAAATCTCCTAGTCTACAAAACCAAAACTCTCGTTGCTCTTTCAATTGGTACTCTCTCTCCCTCAGTTCAAATTTCAGCTTCATTTTCGAACACGGATTTGTTTGCTTCCTACTGTATTAACTCTGAGAAATTAGGTCAATACTAATGAAATCTTGATTTTATTTTTATTTTAAAGTTATTTTTCGAATTTTACTGTGATACTGATTTATAGCCGATTTGAGCTGCGTTTGATTTTTTGAAGCAGCTTTGAAATTTGAGTTTGAAGTAGTAAGTGACTTTGCTTCCTTTTATTTTTTATTTTTATGAAATAATTAAAGAGTAATTATGCTTAAAATCAAGTGTATGATACTGTAAATTTGAGCTACTTCTTGTTTGCTAGATCGCAGAATTTTCTGATTCTGTTTTAGAACGAAAATCAAAAGTTGTAGAAATTGTAGAATCTGAACTGCATTTTCTTCTTTAAATCGAACTATATTTCTGTTTTACATTGTTTTCTTGGTCTTTCTAAGCTAAGTGCTGTTTATTTGGATTCTTAACCACTGTTTGGCAGCTGAGAAAATGAAAATGATGTTTGAATTTCGTTTTTCCTTTCTAGTTGTTAAGGAAATGAAAGTCTAACACGTAACTCAATAATTTGAATATTTTCATTTTATCAGATTTTGAGATTTGTGTACGAAAATTACAGTTTCAATCATTTGCTGATCACACTTTCTCAGCCGCCAAACAGATCCGGATCGAGTTTGAATTTGTTTTTAGGTTTCGAAATTAAAGACCAGATTTAAGTTTTCGTGAAAAAATATTTATGGCAATTACTTATTTTGTTTTGATCTTCAATTGAGAAAGGTATGAAGTGGATCTATGGACAGAGGTAGCTAAGTTTTTGGACGGGAAGTCTCTGGTGAAGCTGGCTGCGACTTGCCGATGGTTCCACAGCGTCATCATGCATGACAGCGTATGGAAGTTTGCTTGTTTGCGTGATCTTCAAGTCCCAGCCCCATGCCAAGTGGCATTCAAGTGGATCAAGCTCTATGGTTCACTAGCTGGTAATTATCAGACCCCTTCGTTGTTGAGCATTTTTTATTTGGTTAGAATTATTGAACAGTGTGATAACATTTGATTGGTGATGGACTGGTTTTGCAGATGGGAGTCACTCGTACAAGTTCCGTGACAATGAGAAGCACATTGGTAAATTTTTTCTCTCTTTCTATGGTTGGTCTTTTAGCTGTTCATGGGGGGTATTTCCTATCACTTGTAGGACTGTTTTTTTAAAAGATTAAATAGTCTCTTTGAGCTCAAAGTACGTGGTGAAGATTATGAGCTTTTTGATTTCGAGTTCACTTGACTTTCTTTCCTGTAATGGTTTAAATTTAAAAGCTAATGCTTAGTTCAGTATGAGCTCCTAATTTGTTAGTCAAACAAGGAAGTAT